>Ga0123342_1002686_pt1 | contig 29260 bp, 13 predicted proteins | sample Turbeawhitnodule_FD_89960 | JGI IMG/M metagenome (GOLD analysis project Ga0123342, IMG submission 89960) | Root nodule microbial communities of legume samples collected from Mexico - Turtle bean Mexico white nodule | ecosystem: Host-associated > Plants > Roots > Nodule | place: Mexico: Nepantla... | reverse complement strand
GATCTTTTATATATATATATATATATATATATATATATATATATATAACTTCAAAAAAATTAACAAAACTTAAATTTTTTTTCTATTTCTTCAATCTATTTTTAGTGATATTGTTCTCTTACAACATTTTTTTCTCTTGTATAACACACAATCGTGACAATTAATAACACACAATAAAATAGAGCAAGTTAGAGTTTTGAAAGCTTTCTTACATGTGTATATTAATTATTCATACACTTACATTGTATTTACATCTCATCTAATCTATATGCCTACAATTTTTAAATCAATAATTAACATGTATCATATTCAAGCTCTAAATATTTTTGTTACCTCGTATGTCACAAGTTACACACATCAACATTACAAACATTTAACTATACTAGACTCGTATAATGAATTACATTCATAAATTTACACTTGTCATATTATTTTTACTAAGTTGTTACCACAACAAAGTTACATAATAGGAACTCAATACACTCATATGACAAGGTAAATCTCCATTATCTACTATAGTTATTTTTCTTACCACATACTTAATCATAGGAACTTCCTTTTACTCTTATTATGAATCACAGATGACCATTATCAACAACAAAGCAAAATATTATTTATGTATTTCAAAAGTGAGTCATTACAGAGAAAAGAAACAAATATATAAAGATACACTGAAGCGGTGGAAAACAGATTACTCATGGTTGGATTGGGACAGACTTTGTGAGAGGATCAACAACTTGAAACCGACCAGGGATATGAACAAGTTGAACCACATGATTTTGGACATTATCTCTAACAAAATGTAGGTCAAGCTAAAAATGCTTGGATTTGCACTTAAGAGGACAGTGCCAAGATTGTCAGAAAATATCTGAGGAGGTGGAGTCTGTATGTGAAGCTCATGAAGAAGAGAACTTAAGCCATAGAATCTCGGTCATGACAGTTGCAACAACTTTATATCTTGCCTCTGTACTGCTTCTTGAAATAGTTTTCTATTTGTGTGTTGACCAAGAAATGAGATTGGTGCCGAAATAGATGCAAAAACCAGTGGTGGACTTTCGGTCATCAGGATCTGCACCCCAATCAGCATCAGAGAAGGCTTTGATGAAAGAGGGAGATTGTTGATGTAGAAGGAGTCCATGATCAATAGTGTCAGCTAGGTACCGAAGAATACACTTAACTGCTTGCCAATGATGAAGTTGAGGGGAATGCATAAATTGAGCAACCTTATTGACAGATTATGAAAGCTCAGGACGAGTGACAAGAAGATATTGCAGGGTGCCCACAACAGAACGATACAAGATTGGATTACTGCATGTTTCAGATGAATTCTGATGTAGGCAAGTGTTGGAAACCATACCAGTAGGGTAAGGTTTAGAAGCCAACATGTTTGTACACTGGAGAAGATCACAAATGTACTGAGAATGTGACATTATCTTATATGTTAATTATTATTAAATAATTATTTTTGTTATAAAAGATAAAATTCAATATCATAATTTATTATCTTTAATAGATATTTCTCAATTCATAATCATCTATGATCTAATATAATAAAAAATATTGTATAACTAAAAAAAAATAAGATCACAAAAATCTATATAATATCATTATTACAAGAAGATTAGAAGTTCAACTCACTTTCATCTTTCATATTTACTTTTCACACATTGTTATCTTACTTGTTCAATAGTATAGTTTATCAATGCTCTTAATTTTTATTTGGAGTCTACATCTCATCTCAACTCATATGCCAAGAGATCACACACTTTAACCAAAAAAAATAGTTTGGCCCAAAGACATTTAATAAGTGTGATGATTGTTTACATAATCATGTTTTTCTAATGATTTTATTTACATTCATATAATTAAAATTCCTCAACTTTTGTGGATTATAATATTTTTATAGTCAAATAACCTAGGTTTACACTTGATTAGATTATTACTTATTTTTTCACATTTTTAGTTTAGAGAAATAGAAATTTAATACTTGGAAAAGAGGAAAGTCATTTTTTGGAAGTTTTGTTCAACATAAACTTTACTAACTCTAGTGGCACATGAAGAAAACAATTATAAATTTTGTCTTTTTAGTGAGATGATGGTTTCATTGAGTGAAAACTCTTAAAATGTTCAAGTTTGTCGTGTCATTTTTATTAACGAGACATCAAAATTTCTAAGTGAAAATTCACTTTATAGACGTAAGAAAAAAAGAAGATTTTGATATGAGAAAACAACTTTTGTATTGGTGAAAAACTTTTTTGGTAAATGAACTTGACATGGATTGCATTAAAGAGACCTCCAACTTCAAGCTTTCTAGTTTTTTGCTCAATTTTTATGCCATAATGACTTAGAGTATCTATTTTTCATTCTTTGATAATGGATGTAATAAAGGTTGACTCTAAGTATATCACTTTAGGCAACACCAATAATCATTTTCATGCACTTTATATCAACTAAATGTTTAACTAGTATATGATGCCAAGAAAAGAAAAATGTACCATCCAAATATTATCTTACACTTAAAGATAAATGTGATCTATTAGCTCCCATATTCTCAAACTTCTTAATGTAACAAATTTACAATATTTTTTTTCTTCATTATTTTTCCATATTATTTTGTTGTTTTAAGTAACAATTAATGCATGGCCAGTTTTATGCAACTAGAAAACAAGAGAAAACACAAAAAAAAAAAAATGAATTATTTTTAAGAAATATTTCAAAACGTTCCAAAGACCTTGAGAGCAATTGTTTTAAAATTTTAAAAAAGAAAGCAAAATCATAGTTTGACTTATGGGAAAATGATAAATAAAAATGATTTATAAATTAGAATTTCATAATCTCTTAACAAGACAACATAAAGGATACATAAAAAAAATAATACAAACAAGGAGTGCATAAATTTTTATGTTCATTCGTCTATAATATATACTATAACTCATAACTAAGTAGTTAAGTTTCACTAAAACAAGTATTATTGAAGGTCATTATTAACTTATAATATAAGTGTTCTTTGATAAGTCTCTCAAACCTTTACAACATGTATGTCTTTTAAATAACCTCTTCAAATCACCCATGAGTATTTTTTGACAAATTTCTCCAAGTTTCACAACACAGATTATTATTTTCATGGTAGTCACTCCAAACTTTGCTTACAACTAAGAATACTAAAATTACAATAGGTTTATCACTCTAGACTTAGATTCAATGTCTTAATAAACAAATATAAACATTTTTCACTCACTAAGACTAGATAAATCTTAAGACTTGTAGAAACATAAATAACTACACACCGACTCACCCAACCACACACGCATACATGCACACACACCCATCCATCCATATAACTTGTATATGACTAAATAATCATACACATGTTCACCCATTGACCTACACATAGATATAAACTCCTATCTCTAACATATTATTTGATTATAACAACTTGAAATTATCTCACATAATAAAATACATCATATATTAACCAAAAGACAAAAGTCACAAAAACCTACATATAATTGCATCACAACACTAAGAAGAATGAAGCTAGAAATTTATGTTGATTAAATTAAATATATAAATAGATTTATAATATACCAACACAATTAATTTAACAAATATACATTACAGTACAAAAATGAAAAAAGAAAATGTAGTGCCATGTTCAGGTATAATTTGTATTGTTCTAATGTGAAACAAACATAAATTATAATAATTAAAAACTATAACATTTTTATTAAAATAAATAAGTATCTTGTTATAATGAAACTAGTCAAATACACCATTTTTTATTAGATTCTCTTAATTATATATAATATTTTAAATTGTGAAAATTAAATAGTTTTTGAAAAAATAGAAATGTATAAACTGTATAAAGTGATGGGTAAAATGACAATAATATGTCAAAATCGTGTTTTTAAAAGAAAAAAAAAAGTTGTTTGAATATAGTAAGATTCAAACATTAGAGGAATAAATTAACATTTTATTAATTTTTTGAAATTAAACAAAGACGTAAATTCATTCTCTTATAATAGCGGGAACACATGTATTCTCTATCTATTGGTATTTTTTTATTTTTATATATTTATGTTTGATATTAAAATTTGAATAAATAATATTATTATTCACATGTTTATATTATCAATATAAATTTATACTATATTTTAATATGAATAAGAAGATATATAAATTATCTAAACATCGATATATTAGAAAGGAAACCTACTAATATATTACGAAAAGAAAACATAATTAAGAAAAAAGAAAATTTATATAAAATAGAATTTTAACACTAAAAAATTGTTTTGTTACGTTGAAATTACAAAATAAAATATTAATAAAAATAAAATAAAAAATTCATAATTATATAATAATACTTGAAAAAAAATAAAGTAACATGTGTATCAATTTCTCCGCTCTGTCCAAATATTGTGATTCACACCTAACAATCATTAAATGACAAATAAATTAAATGAATTTTTAAAACTAAAAAATTATTTTGTTAACTGCTTAAATTAAAAAATAACAAAATAACAAAAATAAATTAATAAAATAAAATATTAATAATGATAAAATAAGAATAAACTTTTTTAGGTATAGATATTACATATTTTATTTTATTTACAATTTACTTTTTTATTCTAAAACCTTAAATTAGCGTTATCTAAATGTTTTTTTTTCAAAATTCGAAATAACTCACTAATTTTTTATTAAATAATTATATAATAAATATATGGAGAGGATACTTAAACTTTTGTATATGTATTACTTTCGACAATTTGATATACTTACAAAAAATTGTACACACTTTATAAGATTCTTCTATTATATAGTCTAAAAGTCTTGAATTCAATAAAACTTTTATATAATCAGATCTTCAATCCCTGCATAAAAGCTTTATTAAGAATATGTAATTTTTTAATTATGTACATTCTGACATTCTACTTAGCATAAAGTACAATTTTTTATTATGATAATACTAGATTTAGCATATATTTTGATAAAGAGACTGATATGCAATGTTCAAATTTTCATTAAGACATATATATATATATATATATATATATATATGATGAAATCATGGCAATGAAATAAAAAATAACTTGAAAAAATAAAAAAAAAATTGTTTTATTTTTATTATAAGTATATTTGGTTGAATTTATATAAAAAATAGAAAACCTAACACATTCCATTCCTTTTTTTTTTTTGTAAATTAGTAATGAATTTGATCACATTTGATCCAATTCATCCTCAAACACCCTTAAATTTAATCTTGAATTTTTTTTAAAGATATACTATAGTTAATACTATAAAAATGAATTACAAGAAAGTTAACTAAGAGTGTTTGAAAATTATATTTAATCTATATTGAACTCAATTTAATTATATTTTTTAATTGATAAGTTTTTTCTAAGGCGTCCAATTCAAATAAATTTGAAAAAAAAAATTATGACTTTTAAATTAAATCAATACAACTTAACTCACAATAATAATTATAAAATAAAACTATTAATATTATACTATTTTCACTACTTTTTATATATCATTATATAAATATTGTTGCATTATATGTTATAAGTATGGTTGCTATTTCACACAAATTATTCTTTTTAAGATTTTCTCATTTAAATGTGATATATTTGTTGTTAGTTAACGGATCATATGACCAATGTCTAACCCAATTATGAGATTGGATTGAGTTATTATTAATTTCTCTAGTAATTTCTTATTAGTCACACGTGTATCTCATTATTTTTATTTTCTTTGATGTATATTGTCATAATTATTAATAAAAACATGAAAATAAAAGTTATTTTTTTAAATTAAACATTTTTTTTTGTAAAAAGTAAAAGTTAAACAAATTTGGGGTGTTTAATTTTAGTTTACCCTTTCTTTATAATTATAAAACCAGAAGTTTATCGTATGAACAAGAACTTACCTTAGCAATTTAGGCGAAGGCGAAGACTGTGTTGAAAAGAGCAAAGGAAGTTGTTATCCACAACGACATCAACACAAGGCGTAGGGTGTCTCTGTGTCTCTCTCATGGCAACCTCTTTCTCTCCGACCACCGCTGTCCGCTCCCTCATCCGAAACCCTCCCAAAGCCCTTCTCTCCCTTCCCCACTCCTTTCACGCCGTCAAACTCTCCTTCTCCTCTTCTGCGAGCTATGCCACTCTCAAGCTCCCTCTTGGCTTCTCTCTTTCTCGAACACCCCTCATTTCCAAAGGGTTCTCGCATAGGAGAACGCCACTTATCAGGGCTGCTACCATTGAAGAAATAGAAGCGGAAAAGGCAGCAATTGAGAATGATGCTGTAAGTTTCTTAAAAATCTTATCTTTCTTTTAGCATCCTTCACTTCTTTAATCTTTCTCTCTCCATTTCCCTCTCTTAGAAAAGCAGGATGGAGAGGTCTATTGATAATGTCCGAACAAATTTCAATTCCATAAGGACAGGGAGAGCAAACCCCGCCATGCTTGACAAGATCGAGGTATCTTTTAATTCCCTCCTACCATGTTCTCTACTACATTCTACAAAAATGCATCCAATTTTGGCCAGTTGGGTTGCTCACTCAGAGATTTTTCTCTTCTTATACGTCCATTTTGGGAAACTTCTTACCTTAAAATTAAAATTATTTTATGTATGAACTAATTTAGCAGAAACTTTGTCCCGATAGTGTTTCTAAAAGATTGTTTTTAACTTATGCATAGTTTTGGGGAAAAGTTTATTATATCTTTTAATTTTTTTTCTGATATAACTTATAATATAAGTACCTATTAAGAAATTTAGTTAATTAGACCCATATCACCTATGTACTACTGCCTTAGTCATTTAGTTTTATAATTGAAACGATTCCCTTGTTAGTCATATGAACTTACATTTTAATGACTGCGAAGGAAGGGTTATCTGATTTCAAACTGAAATAACACATGTCTTTGTGTTCTTAAAATTGTATTGTATCCCATCTGTATCGATGGTTGAAGTTAATGCTCAGTGATTTCCGTTTGTCTGTCATGGTTACTTTTCCTTGCATGAAAGTCTATATTATTTATCAGCTTTTGCTTTCACATTTTTTGTTCGGTTGATTTGGATTGGTTGAGTATTTTTCATTTACTCCATTTGTGGTCTGATTATCACATTGTTATTTACTCATGCTAATAATACCAAGTAGCCTCCAGTTGCCATAGGAAACTGCCCCATCAAATTTATATTCTCTACTTTGATTTGGTTCAACTACCATAGCTCGCAAGATCGTACCTAGTTTCACAATGATGAAAGTTCATATATCACTGTACTCACCTGTTAACTAAATGCTAAATACAAAGCGATCAAATGTATTAGCTTTATTTTTTAGAGTTTTTTCCCTGTAGATGAGCAGTTTCATAACGTGTTTTTAGGTGGAATACTATGGAACTCCAGTTAGCTTGAAGAGCATTGCTCAAATTAGCACTCCTGATGCCAGTTCTCTTTTGGTACAGCCATATGACAAATCAAGGTATATTATGCACTTTTACATGGCACACCAGAGGGTTGAAATAGATAACAAACATCAAACCGATCTTATTCAAGCTTATTATTGTACAATTCCATTCTACTTCATGTATGGCATACTTGTGATGGTCCATATGTCTTACTTCGTTTGCAGTCTCCCTTAGTTGTTGTATATTACTTATTGATGGAGAATATATGTACCCATCTAAGGCATTCTTCATTCACATGTCATAAAACAAGTTTTAAAACTGTGATTGAACGTGTTGATGTGCTATCCTGTATAGAGTAATACTTAGCAAATTCCTAATTATTTGTATATTTCTTTAGCTTGAAGGCTATTGAGAAAGCCATAGTTAGCTCTGATCTTGGTATGACTCCAAATAATGACGGAGAATCAATTAGATTGAGCATCCCACAGTTGACATCTGATAGGAGGAAGGTATTTTTCCAGTTCCATTGATGCTGCTGTGTCTAGGTTCACTCTTTTACGAGATTTCTTTTGTCCACTCATTCTCTCTTTGTAAATTACATGCTTACTCTCACTAACGAAGTATTCCTAATTGGTTCTAATTTCTTTAGGTATGAGAAAACTGTTTGAGAAAAAATCTGACTTAGTATATTGCTGGCCATAATTCTAATAGAATTTTTTTAGTTATCAATTTATTTCGTTTATGAAATTCTACCATTTTTTTATAAAGGTCCTATATACATAAATTCTAGTGAATATTTTTAAGGTCTGGATGAATATGTTGATTTCATGTTGGTCATCTGATGATCAGGGTCTGTTTTTGTTTTGTTATTTTTTCCCCTAAAGGTATATAAGTTTCGTAGAGGCCAAAAGTAATAGACTTCTGGAAAAGAAAACCTTTATAATAGATTCACCTTTTTTGTTCAATCTTAAACAAACAAGCTTATAAGCCATAATTTTTATTTTATTTTATTTTGCTTTTCTTTATAGGAATTATCGAAAATAGTGGCTAAACAAGCTGAAGAAGGGAAGGTACGTTTTACATTTGTGATAATGGATTCGCTTTTGTTTATTGCCAATTTTAAGATTTATTTTCCTTAAAAGGATAAAACATCTGTCATGGTTAAGAACGAACAAACATCAGCCAATTTTTGAAATGTAAATACCAAATTTTGTTTCCTTTCCCTGCTATTCTGAAACTTGTAGTTGTAATATAGTGAAGAATAAGAGTTAATAACGTGAATGATTAAAGGTACTAACCTGTGAAGAGTACATACTGTTTGGTTATAGTACTGTAATATTCCTATGTAAATCATATAATGAAAATACCTATGTATCTTGTATGCTTCTAGAATAAACAATAAATAGTTTGACTAAACTGCAAGTATTTGTAATTTCCTTTTGAATCATTGTGTATTTTCATTTTTTTGGTAGGTGGCTTTGAGAAATATAAGAAGAGATGCATTGAAAGCTTATGATAAACTTGAGAAGGTTCGAATCCTCTAATTACACCTTAACTCCAGTGATTTATTTCTTGTGTTGTGGGCCATTTTACTCCTTTTCAGATTGTTAGATTTCTTGTATTAATCATTTTGTTGGGAATTTTCTGGCAGGAGAAAAAGCTCTCCGAAGATAATGTGAAGGATTTTTCAAGTGATTTGCAGGTAACTTAAGAGCACTTATATAGGGTTCTATGTATTTTTACTCCATTTTGAATTTCCAATTTCCATCTCCCTTTTCTATTTTTCTTGGGGATGGGGCAATTGTGTGAAAGGGAACAATAGCAAACCCCACTATTGTCTATTTTTGCCACCTTTTTGTTCAGTATCAGTGTGATGATTTTCTCCTACGGCATAATTAATGTAATTTCATCATTAGTAAAGGATGGGAATGAGAATCCAAGCTTATCATTTCAAATAATCAATACTAGAATAGAATTCTTTCTTTATTTTCCTCATGATAATTATTTTGTTATGTAGAAGTTGACAGATGATTATATAAAGAAAGTTGAGACCATCCTCAAACAGAAAGAAAAGGTACTATATATTTCTAGTTTAACTTATGTGTATTAATAGCTTATGACAGATGGTTGATTAATATCTATCTTCATCTTTAATTTTCTTTTAATCTAATAGCCTTAAGATGAGTTACTTATTAGAACTCTTTGATTAAAAGAAAATTAAAGGATGAAAAATTCTGTTTTATAGTTACTTTTGGAGTAACTTGACTTTTCCTCATTATACAATATTTCATCCATCTTTGATGTTAACTGTTTTCAAATTTTTATTTCTATACTTCCTGATTTTTATTTAATTATTTGGGATTTGAAAAGTAACTTCTCCCATTATTTCAGGAGTTGCTGACGGTTTGATGCTTTGATACAAAAAGTAAATGCTGAGTTCTATCTAAAGAAGGTCAAATTTTTGTATCTACTTTGTTATGGGGTTGGATGATTAATGCAAACGTTTATTGGTAATATAGAAGACGAACTTTTGAATCAAATACATTTTTTTTTCAAATTGAAAAAGTAAGTTCGTGCCTGTAAATTGGATTTATTTTACATAATTCACTGAATTTTGACGCTCAAGAATCATTGTTTTGAAACTCTGAATCTACTTGTAAACTCTTGCAAGTTTATGATTCTAGATATAGAAATCAAGTAAATTCACCGTCAAACTCATTTGTGATAAACTTAGGGTATGATTAGGTAAAGAACTTGATTAAGTAGTTTTAAGTACTTTTGAATAGGTTGTTTATATAAGTCATTTTTAACAGCTTATTGGAATGAATGGAGAGTGAGTTTGTTTGTTCGAAGTGAAATAGCATGCACCTCTTCACCAATTTTACAACTAAGAGACAACAAAAAAATTACAAATCACCTTCATAGTTTAATAGTTCTATTTAAAAATTAAATTATATTATATAAGTGGATTAAATTTAAATTCAGAAATTGAGAGAAGAAGACTTAAAATTCACATTTTAATAACTTTTACCAAAAGTCATCTTAGTTTTTGTTGGAATCGGCTTTGAGAACAGGAACTACAGTACAAGTATCACTCAAGGAACTAAACAAGTAAACAAATTAATTATTATAATTATTGCTTTTGTTCTTAAGAGTCTTCTTATATAAAAGCTGAATCTTATTTTAAGAACTTTGCATGTCAATTCAGCAAACTTCAATGACAGGTTTTTGTAAGGGCTGAAGTTTATAAACAGTGTTTGTTCATACATCCCATCAAAGTTCTTTTTGTACCCTCATCAAATAATTCAGAAAGCTCTTTCACACATTCTGGAAAAGTTATTCTAGAAAATACATTTCAGAACGTATATACATTTTGAAAAGTTTATTCCAAAAAACTCTGTTCTGGAAAATATTTTCTGAAAGTTTTGGAAAACGTTTTTCAGAAAACATTTCATGAATTTTGGATAGTATGTTTCAAAAAAGATAATTCAGAAGTCATTAAAAAAAAGTAAACAGTATTTTTTAAAATTGATGGGATGTGCAGGAAGAATTTTGATAGGGTGCAGTGACAAACACCCTAAACAAGACCCTATATAAAGAGTTTGTAGTTGGAGTTGCTCTTGTATAAGAAATTGTCTTCATTGGTAAGGAATTCAGATTTGTGGAACATTAATTTTATTGATGAACAACTCATATAAGAAACTTTCACTGAAGATATTTAAAAACAAAAGACAAAAGTCTTAAAAGGGTATTTACCTTATTTGCTTCATATATTTCTTTATATGTGTTCATAGTAGTGCCTTACTACAATTACCAAAATATTAGGAAACAGTTCTGATTTAGTAATAATTTAAAAAATTTCTATTTATGTAATGACTAATATTACTTCATTAGACGTATTATGTTTTAAAGATCTTCATAATATTAATCTCCACTGATTAATAATATTTTCTCTTCCGCTAGGTTCAAAGCTCGCATTTCTTGTTGCGATTTTAGAAATCAAGTACAACAACATAATTAGCGATTGTTTATTTCTAAAAGTTTGAAATGCATATTTTAGATGAAACTATGATAGTTTTAGTGAATTAACTTTCCCCATTTGTTGAATAAAATAAAACCATAATAAAACTCTTATTGCAAAGATGGGCCATGTAAGGTCCTATTCCTGGACTACTATGGACTAGCCTCCTCTGCCGCTGTTACGGTCCCTGTTATTTCTTCCTGCACCCTTACATTTTTCTTCCTGCACCCCATAAGAAACGTGAAAGAACTAAAATAATTTAAAACCAAATTTGGGATGTACTTTATATTTAAAAAATGAGAGTTCGTAACATGATTTTGAAATAGCTTTTCCCAACTGCTTTTTGGAATAATACTTTCTCTGAGAGAACATATTTTTTACATTTTGGATTTATCATTCTCGAAGTCAAAATTTGTGTTTCAATAATTTAATTAAATTTTAAAATAAGTACAATATTCAGTTGAAATAAATCATATGACATTAGACAAAATCTTAAAAAATGGTATTTCAAATTCCATAAAGGAGAAAAAAGTTGAAATAAATGTGAACTAAATTTACAATGGTAAAAATGAATAAAAAAATCTTATGCTAACCTACTTGTCATTTTTTTTTTCTATCGTTATTTTTTTAATCTATCTATTTTCCCAGAGAATAGTCTCACTCGTGATACTATCATTAGGTTAGAGGCTAAACTTCTAATTTAAGTAGCGTATAAAACAAATTATAATTATTAAAATGTTTTTTGATCCAACAAGCTCTAATTTTATACATTAATCAAAGCAGCTTAATACTGGTAGTTTGATTTGTAAATACACCATTCTGGCATGCACGAGGAAAGTGCTTTTCGTTCCTTAGTTGCATATGCTTTTAAGCATTAAACAACTTTTTTCCTTAAATAACAATATACTCACTTAATAAGATGACATAAGTATTTTTTAATTTTTTTTAAAGTTCATCAAAATTTCATTTATTTTTTTAGGATTTTCATCTCTTGTTTTTTTTCCAATCTTCTTTATTTAATGATAAAACTTAAAAAAGACAAAAAATAATAAATATATAAATTTGTTAGAATTCTCTATTCTTTTAGATTTCATCTTTAATATTAATTAATTTTTTCTTCAAAACAAATATAATTTTACATTTTTATTAAAACTAAAATAAAATTTCAAGAATCGTATAAAAAATGTATTTTCTATGTTTAAAGTTGTCATTAAGAATTGACCAAATATTTGTTTACTTGGTTGGAAATTGGAATCCGAACGAACATATTCAAATTTGGGGTGTAGTGGAGAAAGTTGATAACAGTTTTAAAAACTTGTTAAAACACACTTTGAATGAATGAAAAACAAAGGCACAAAGCTATGAAATTTTGAACATTGGTCTAGAGTGTTCGATTTACAGCTTGCTAGAATCTGAAGAAACATTATTAAACAGTTTGGTCATCCCAAACTCATCTCCAAAGAAAGAAAAGAAAGCATTATAAGAATTTTTCATTTATATTATAAGAAAAATAAAATATTTAGTCTCACAGTAAGTAGTACATTAGAAATGAATATTTTATCGATGTTGCTTGGTAGTGTAATTAAAATAGCATTGTATTTCCTAATCATAGCGATCTCCACGATTAGCTACGAAACAAATTCACATTTCCGAAACTCTTCACTGTTCAAGAACGCAACTCCGACGTGGAACAACCACTGCATGCCACGTCAACAGATAAGTCCAAATAAAATTAATATTGCTACTTTTTTGTGTATGAAGACAACTTGAATCCAACAAATTTAAGATTAGATTTTATTATTTGTTTAAGGTGAATGAGTGGGTTTGTCTTAACCCGCTAATACATCGTATTATTTTATGATGAGTTGTGCATGTTCGTTAAAAAAATTATTAGACATAGTAACTAGCTTAGGTCAAAATATATACTATAACCTCAATTAGGTAGTTTAATAATTATTATATTAATATTCAAATCGTGATTGGTCATGTGCAGGTAGAGTGAGTCCATTAATTAATGACCAAATCTGATTGAAGGTGCGCATAAACATAGTTTTATATCTTAATAATTAGGGCATTAGGAATAAATTAATAGTATAAGACAAGTGGAAGGAGAAGAGAATAGCTCTAGTAGCTTTTCGTATCACATTTTATATGCAAATATAAAAGTGTCGGAAAGACCATCTTTTATTTATTTATTATTCTCTTTATTTTTTTATGCTTTCTATATATATACTATAACTTCTTCATGCATTATATTATATATTATATTTCTATAATAATACACTTTCATAGCGTCTACTTTTATTCAATAAAATATTGTGCTCGCTTTTCCTTGTGTCAGCAAAATACACTTGCTTTCATTTTTATCGCTCTTTTAATAAAATAATTAAATGATTAAATAATACCCCTTTCTCTTCTCCAAAGGATGCAAAGATTAATCCATCGTTTTATTGCAACCAAAGCTATTTTAAAGGGATAAAGGCATCTTTGTGCATCGAGGAACATGCTTTTCATCACTAATATGTGTGTTCTTTTTATTAGGGTATTTTTAAGTTACTTCAGATCAACCTTTTTACGTAAGTAAAAGAAAGAATAAGTAAAGCTTTTATTATTATTATTATTATTTTAATTCTCATTGTGTTTGAAATGGATAGTTTAACGAGGGTAATTAAACTATGATTGGAACCAAATTTTACTTTCACCTCGCAAAGTGATGAACTATTTTCTTTTGATTTTTTATGTGACCAAGATAAGATGGGACACACTTTGTCCCTATAACAAATAAATTATAGAAAACGTAGAATACGGACCTAATGAAAGACTTTCTATATCAAACTTACTTTTAAAAAGAACGTTACAAAATAACTATTTTTAATAAAAAATTCTACCAAACATTAAACTTTATATCAAATAAATAAGTGTTCTGCCGTTCGAGTTAATTAATGTGTATGCATTTTTATAAACAGGGTGGCTGAACTTTAAACAACAAAAAGAAAGACTAATCTTTTTATTTACAATCAAACGCTTAAAATTATATGAATTTTTGAAGTTTGCATCTTGGCTTGGAAACTTATATATATGGTTTTCAGAATCTATTTATAAACAACAAAAGTTATCCATAAGAATATAGTAGAAGAAAATTGAAGTTGTTTGCAGAAAAAATAAAGTAAAAATTATACAATAAATTTATTATTGATTTTTTAAAGATTTTTTATATTTTATTTATGCACTATTTTAAACTTAATTAAATTAAACGTCAATCAAATATAACATAATTTTATCAAACAAAATAAAGATTCTTTGTATCTCATTAGTTTTAGTTCCTACTCATGAGATGAGATGAAATGTTTATTCATCTCATAAAGAAAAGAATTGAATTGTGAAAAAGCGTTCAAAAATAATTATTTTGACCTAAACCATACTTCAAAAGAAAAAGATTTATTTGACAGCATAGACAGGAAAAACATATACTTGATATCACATTATAATAATATAATAATATTTAAAATTAAAAAATAAATTATATATGATTAAAATATTATTAAAACATATACTTGACATCACATTATAATAATATAATAATATTTAAAATTAAAAAATAAATTATATATGATTAAAATATTATTTTGTTGGTTTGTGAGGTGGATGTTTTTTATTGTTTTTGGTGTTAACATATCATCACCCATTTCAAAAAGGCCAAGAGTAAAACACAATTTACTATAGAGAATCTAAAAGTAAAACTTTATTGAACAGAAAACTCAATAATTTTGAAATCACAAAATAATAAACTCTAAGATGTTTAGTCTTTCATACAAAGGCAACCGGAAAGGATTACAACGAAGAAAATAAAAACTAAGAAAACTCTAATACTATATTTTTCAAACATTGTTGTCAAAACTTTGAAGGTTGATTATTGATTATTTTTCCTACTCCAAAGATCTCAGAAAAAATATTCTGGTTCAAATTTTGTTAACAGTTCATCAGTTTCTAACTTTTCAGAATTCTCGAATTTTATTTTTAGTTTTAGCTGTTCTTCATATTTTTTTAGAAGATTTGTTTTCAATTCTATTTTAGATATATTATAGATTTTATTATCTTATTATTTTCATCATATTTATTTTTTATTTTGATTTAAAAAAACAATTTGGAAACCGTTTATTAAACGTGGAAGAGTGCTTACTACTACGTGATGGTTTTTGTTTTTTTTTCATATTTTTATTTCTCATAAAACTTATAGATTTTATCTTATCATTTGGTTTAGTTGTTATACTTTTTATCACAAAAGAAAGATAAATAATTTAACATTTTCTTTAATTAAAAGAATCTTATAACATATTTAATATATAGTAATAATAAAAATACCAGAATAATATAAATTAAAAAAATATTATTTAAAGTTATAAATATATGTATCATAAATTTATTTGTATTTATTATTTAATATATGATAATGATTAAAAAAATATGAATACACACATGTTGATGAGCGTCTTGCTGCTAATGTATATAAATAGAATTTAATATTTAACACAATTATTTATTTTTTTCTTGAAAGATGTTAGCAATACACATTATTAGTAGTTGAGAGGTATGCAAAACTATAAAATTATTATAATTTGAATAAAGGTATACAACTTGTATATATAATGTGACATTTTTAATGAATCTTAGCTAATAATAAAAATACATTTTATAATAAAGAAGCTATAAATAAATTTTAGTAACATTATTTCATATTCTCTTTTAATTCATGAGAATCCAAGCCATCTTCCAATATCCTCTCTAAAAATGGCACCTACAACCATGTGAGATACTTGGGGCAAAAAACTTTCATGCACATTCTCTTTTAACAAAAAGTGGATTCTAAAACTTGAAGTTCTGCACTGGTTAACCATATCTGGCTGCAAACACAACCAATCTTCCACTTCTTATCTTCAAAAATCACTCTGTTTGTCCATTTCCAAACAGTCTACATACACTGCTACTACTTTTAATTCTGCACAAGCAATAACATAGTGAAAAAAGAAGAAAGGGTTAAATGACATAAGAATTTTTTGGCCTAGTTTGAACCAGATATCTTTAGAGCAAGAGCAGTCATGTGTTAGTGCAGAACATCTGTCACAAGATTCAGTCTGAAGGTGCTTCCTCTTCTAATTGGTAGGCAAGGTGTTATGCTGCATTTGCCAAAACAAAAATCTTGAATTTTCGGGCAGAGTTTCTTTATTGCAGATTATACAATTATTCCGTGAAAAATATTAGGTAGATGAAATCACAATTTAAAAGTTTGATTTCCACTGAAGAGAAAGAATTGCTCTCTGTCAATTATGTATTAATATATTAGTAAACATTCTATTCAATTTCCACTGAGATAGTGGGGCAATTAATTTATTTTTACATTTTATTAAACTAAAAAGAATGTATTGTTTTTTAATTTTTGTTTCAAAAATCTTATGCTTTTAATTAGGATGCATGTAAAATTAATTATTTGAGGTTTGAAAGAAAAAAAAAACTACAGGTTAATTTTTTACATATTAAAAAAGTTGTCTTAATATATATTAGAAAAAAAAGTGTAGAAAGAAACAATTTTCTATTAAGGTTCATTCCATAATATATATATATATATATATATATTAATTAGTAAACATAAATATATTTTATAACACAAAATTAATTTTTTTTCTAATCTAAATTTTAAACTTAAATATTTTATACTTAAAAATGAACCATAATAAATAAATAGGTATCACGAGTTTTTTCACATCTATTTTCTATTTCATTTTATTTATATGCCCTAAAAAGTACAAGGAAAATTATTTTATAAAAGTACCATGTGTTAAAAATGATAATAACGATATAAATAGTATATTTTCAATCCTTGCAAATATATTTTTACTAAAATCATAATTTATTTTTAAACTGAAAAGAACTATTGTACTTGGTTTGCATGGGTGGTGGCCCACTATCACCCATGTGGCTGCCTCTCTGAAATCTTAATTTCTGACTATCCGATTCTGAAGGCAGTAATCGTACGGTCGATGAGAGTCCTTTTGAAACACGATGTTGATGGTTGCGGTGCCACGTAGGACGACAATAAAAAAAAACAGAAGAGAAGTCTTACGTGGGATGTTAAAGTGGTGGGTCCCCAATTTGCAGATGAATTGGTTTTGGTTCCCTAACCTTAACCAGACCACTGAGTCCCACAAAAAGAATATTATAAAATGAAAAGAATAATGCTACTATTCATCATTAATTAATATATAATATATAATTTATTATTAATAATTATATATACTATATATGTTTGACTCACTCCTCACTTTGGGAAGAGAAACCAAACCACCCACTTCACCATCAATCACCATTCCATCTCCCTCCTCCTTATTCTCCTCACGTCCCTTTCAATTTTTATCTTTATTTTCAATTTCCACCTTCTGCTATGCCACAAGATATTTCTCTCTCACCTCCTTTCTTGCATTTATTAAATAAACAAACAAACACTTACATTATCTTTAAAATTAACAAATTAATTATTATTATTCTATCACCTCTCCCCATTAATGCTGCCTCATTCTTATATGATTAAATAATAATACCATCTTAATATATGTTATATATTTTTCTTTGACAGCACTATATTATATATTATATGTAAATGATAACATTCATCGTTCACCGATACCCCTACTTAAAATTAAATAAATTCAGTCTTATTCTATTCATATTTTAATTATTTAGTCATTCATGCATGTCATTGTTATCATGATATTTTAAAATAATTATATAAAATAATAAGGGAAATGATGAATTGGAAACTATACAATATGAATACTTTTTTATGTGACAATGACAATTCAAGCACCAAGATTAAGTAAATGAATTTTAAAAATAATCTTAAATCTTGCTAACTTGGAAAGACATGGAAGAAACCAGAAGAATTGGCTAGTTTCACAATTTAATAAAGTAAGATTCAATGTACATGAACTTTCAAAGTCAAAGTTATATATATGATAATTAATATAACAATAATAAATTTCTTAAATACATATTATCTTCTTATTCTACTTTTGAATTTGTGGTATAGGATGTAAGATAATTCTGGTAATCCTTTAAATAAATAGGAAGTTTGTAGATTGTTTATAATTTATGGTAGCACTAGAAGGTTTCTTTATAGGGATAAACTGTCTTATAAAACTAATATTATGTTTATATTGATTAGAATCGATGTATGACACTTGTCAATACTAATAGGAGAGTTAAGAATAACATGTTTATCTTCATTCAGAATTTAAAGATATCATGCTAAATGGGTTAAAACAATATCTTCAAGATTTTGATCACGGTTAGTGATGGTATTGGGAAAAATGTTTTCAGGAAAACCATGAGATATAAAAATGGTATGGGTACGTAAATCACACATATCTAACCATGCTTTGTTTGTGTTTTGGATAATCATTGTTGATGAAGTTTGATTTGTTAATAAATAGTTTGTTTGTTTTTTTATGATTGGCATGTAAATGAAAATGTGAAAAGATAAAAAAAAAAAAAAAGTGTTGTATATGGTTCTCACAAGGTGGAACGATGAAAAACAATTTTACTCTTTGAAGACATTACGTGTGGCACAATGCAAATTTCATTTTTGCATTTAGTCATGCAAATGAAAATTGATAATTGTTTTGCATTGGATAATCAATGTTTGAGAAGACATGATCAATCTCGTTTATTTTAGTATTTCAGATAATTGAGTACATTGAGAATCGATTCTCTAACTTTTTTACCTGATAATCGGTGTTTAAGTGTTTGAGAATTGATGTTGAACTAAATTTATTAAAATAATCGATATTCGCAATCACCATAATTGATTTTGCTTAATTTTATCTGAAGTAAATTCATCTTTGGAACTTATTTTTCTATTTATTATATATATATTTTTTGTAAGTTTAATATTTATTTTGTACAAACTTTATTTATAAATTTTGCTTTAATATATTATAATTTACTGTATTAATATTTATTTCATAATTTTTTTTTATTTATAAAATTATAGCTCCAACACAGTATGAAAAATAATTTGCTTCAACACCGAAAATAATATACTCAAACATATTATGGAAAATAATCTTTTAGTTGCATACAACTACAATTCACAATAATAATTTTTTCTAATTAAAGTTTCTGACAATTGTAAACATGGTAAAAAAAATTACATCATTTATATATTTTTTAAAATTAGTTGTAACATAGTACAATAAATTGTCTAAAATTTATTCTCTGAATTTCATTTCTTAATCCAAACAAAGCATTAATGTAAGATTTAAATAAAAAAAACATAAAAAAGGATAAACTCTTGGGTAAATTTTTTATATTTTAATTATAATACATTGTATAATTGATTGTAAATTCATTTGTATTATAAATGATGATAATTTAGTATAACAATTGGTTTAAATTTATTATCTCGCTCTTGATAATGATAAAAATATATTTGGTTTGAATTTGTATCATAAATGATGATAATTTAGTATAACAATTGGTTTAAATTTATTATCTCGGTCTTGATAATGATACAAATATATTTTGTTTGAAGAAAACGAGTGAAAACTTCTGACAGTTTATTTATTTATTAAAGTTTTTTGTTTGTCTATTTCGTGGCCTCCAAGTTACATGATAAATGTTATATATTATACACATTTCTACAATAAAGTTTGGTTGGAAGGATACAATTTTTGTTCAATTTTTTTATTTTTAATTTGAAATCCATATCAAATTACTTGTTTAGAAAAAAAAGTAATTTATATTTTGATTTTTTTTTCAGTTTCTAAAATTTATTTTAAGTTATTTTAAAGTCATTCGGTTCAAATATATATGACCATAAATTCTAATATACTATTTTAAAATATTTCTCATTAATTACAATTTTTTTATGTTCTGTGATTTATTTAATATTTTCTATTTTATAGTTTTTAATAAATTACAAAAGAAAGTATTTCCAATTCCTTATCATAAAACATACTTTTGCAACTAAATTTATCTTTAAATATAACTATTTTTTTAAATATAATTCAAATTAGTCAGTGAACTTTAAAAAACTGACTGATTTAGATTCTATATTTTATTATTCTTCTTACTGAGAATTAGTTACAGTCGAGTTGATTAATTTTTTATAAAGGATTATTGACACTTGTGGATAAAAGTTAAGTGATAATTTATTTATGAAAGATTTTTCAATATTCAAATAAGTAAACATTAGAAAATAGGAGTGAGTAAATAATGAGTGGAAGTATTGAATGTTCAAAATACTGATATGTATATACAGAAAGAGACTTTCAAGTATGCAACTTATGTCAGCACCACATTATCGCATATTAAACTTATTTAAAGATGATAAATTAGTTACTTTCTTTCTAATATTATCGAGATAAGCAGATTAGTTCCCTTGAGTAGATATTATCTTTTCCATGTTTTTTATATTGGATATTACAATTATTAAAACTATATCTTCAATAAAAAATTGGTTAATTATTTGTTTCAATAACAAAAAATCTGGTTATACTCATATTTATTCATTGAGAAAACACAAAGTTTTGGCTGCATTATCTTTCTATACAAGTTTTTCTTCCAACAATTTATTTTCAATTCTACCAAAATTGAAAACCACTACACGTTGCTCTATTTTGATTTGCATTTTTTTTTTCTTTCATATCATAATAATAGATTATTTTTTCTATATCATACACAGGACACAAGGTTGCTTAAAGTTTAATTCATTTTTTACATTCTGTTTTTTGAATCCTTGCTTTGATATGTTTGACTATAATATATAACCCACTTGGTCTTTGTTCCAATTTTCAAATGGACATTGAGTTAACTAATAATTTAGAGATAAGTAGTTTTGGAGTAAAATAAGAGATATGTTTTAATTTAAAAATGATTGTTATAAAATTAATGAACTTATCATCTATAATATAATATGTAACTTAAGAACAGTTTTTAAAAAACCTCACACTGTATCATTCATTCAATGTAATTGAATTTTAATATAAAAGTAACGTAAGAAAACGTGTATTCAGTTTATACCTATAAAAATATGTTGAAATTTAAATTAAAAACTGAAAACACAGAATCCTGTGACAATCAGTGATCCTCATCTCATTTCTATAATAATATTTAATTATTACATATTAGTTTAATAATAAGTTTTGGTAAATTAGTAATAAAAGTACTACTTTTCTATTTTATATTATTCACCCCACCCAACTGCACCCCACTACGCCTGAGCTGGGGCCTCAGTGCGCTTTGTCTACACGCGCATCTTAAGCGCGTCAAAGTGGACTACGGAAAGATAATTTATTTATGTTATTATTATGGAAAGAGGAAAAGATATAAGTAAAGTGAGACATGACCACTTTAAGTTGGCATTCCATATTCCATCGACAACAACTTTTCTGCCATGTTGGCACTAGCAAGCCGTCACCGTCCGATAGGAAATGATCCAACGGGGCTCTTAGCGCCGAAAGCCTCACCCGCGAATCTGAGCCGTCCCTTTCTGCGCGAGTGTGATGATGAATAGTGAAAGGGAAACATTCAACCAATTTCTCTTTTTCCACAAGCATATGAAAAGGGAAAGATCAGATTATTAATTAACTAATTAATTAATAATGAATTAACTCATTATGGCATTTAATAATTATTATTCCTTTAAATGAAGTGAAGTGAATGAAATGAAAATAAATATATAGAGAGGGCATTGAACAGAGCAGAGAAGTGTAAGGCTCTGCAAATTTTGAGAAACGGTGGTTAATGGCGGAATTCCGGTGACTCGCTAGCTGTTGCGGTTTTCCAAAGCTTTTATCTGTGATTTTGTTTACATGAGAGAAGAAAGAAGAAGCTCATGGATAGAACCAGAGAATCCAGACGACCATCCATGGCCTCCTCCACCAGATGCAGACATCGAACTATTGCTCTCAGAGACTCTTCCGGTGTTAACACGCTCTCTTCTTCATTTTCTTCTATTATTTCTTCTGTGCTATTTCTTACACTATTTCTGTTCCGTGATAGAGGAAGGAGCTGTGGAGTTGAGAGAAGGTGTGAATAAGAGAGGAAGGAATCGAGATAGGGATAGGGATTCGGTGAACAGGAGCAAGCGGAGGAGAGGCTCTCACTCGCAAAGCACCGAAGAGAGCGTTGGAAACGAAGACGATGATGTTGTAGACGTTGGCGTTTCTAAGATCCGTTCTCCGAGTAATCCGACGTCGTTTTCCTCCGATCAGAACCATCGCCGGGTCTTCACGCCGTCGAAACCGCCTCCGTTTAAAATAACGGAGGAGATGATCGGCGTGACAGTTCCCAGGAAGGCTCGTTCAGGTTGCGACGATATAAGTACTCTTTATTTTCCTTTTACACTTTTATTTTGGTGTCTCCCGGAACTAACTTTTACTTTTACTTTTCCCCCTTTTTACTTTGTTTTGTTATTCTGTGTTTGATGTGTTTCCGCAGCTTCTGCGAAAAGGTCTCATGAAAGTTTAGTCTCGGCAAGTAGCGGCGGCGGGGAGGAGCAGAATTTCCGGCAACGGTCGAATTCCCCCGGAGGACCAAGTGTTGAAGTGGCCTCGCCTTCTTCTTCGAATCTTTCTCTTAGGAAGAAGATGGTCTGTGCTAGTTTGTTTTTTATCTCTGTTTCAGTTTTTTGAAAATGACTTTTTTGTTTTTTTTTTTTGTTTCTCGAAGGATTGGGTTCTCAGTTGTGTGTTATATTGCAGAAAGAGATTGAAGTTGTTCCTAAGACATCAACATCGTCTTCATCAGACATCGAGATTGAGATAGCTGAGCTACTGTACGGTTTGAAGACTTCAAAGAACCACGAGTCTTCTTCGGAAAAGCATGAAGCAGGTGTCATTCACCACAACGCCACTGTACCTTGTCCCTCTGAGGATATTGGTCGGTTTCAATTTCTGGAAGTTTTCTCTTTTACTCTTCCCTTTTCTTCTTTTTTAACCTTTTCTTTTCATTGGTTTTTTATCAGAGAAAAAGAAAATGGAAGATGACTTCAATTATTCCATCGCGGTTTCGAATAATTCAAGTGAAGAGTTAGTCAGGATTCAGATTGAGCAACCTACTGATGTGGATTGTCACGATGGTCCATCATCAGAGGCTCCAAAAGAGGATATTGGGGAAGACAAGATGAATTCTGGTGCTGGGTTTGGGGATGCTTCTGCGGATGGAAGATCGGTTTTCCCTACAAAGAAAACGCCATCGCACATCAAGTTCTATTCCGATAAACAAGAATCGTCTTCAAACAGAGTGTGAGCGTTAATGAACAATAGTTTTTTTGTTTTGCTCTTGAATAAACATATTTTGATACTGATCATTGTCCCCATTTCGTTGTGGCTCGATTTATTAGGATCTCAGTTGCAGAGGGCAACACCCAGCGAGTAGGCAAGTTTGAGATAGATCTGATGGTGAGAATCCTAGCTTTTCCTGCTCTATTTTCCTTGATTTTTGCTGTCAAATATCTGAAGAGTGCCTTTTCAACAGGCTCCTCCTCCTATGGCGCTGTCCCCGGAACGGGATGAATTGTCATCAGAAACTAAAGCTTTGGCATTGGATGAGGAAATGGTGAGTAGGTTGACCGTAAATCTTGAAATTATTTTTGCTTGTTCATTTTTCTGTTTCATGGTCCAACTCGTCAAAATTCTTGTGCAGAAGGGAAACAGTGTCAAGTTGGAAACAGCGGTGAAGAAGGGGAGAACTCCAGAAGAAATTGAAAAGGCAAAAATGGTCACATTTAAGGAGAAGTTGGATGTCTTAAAACATGATTTGGGGAAGCCAAACAATGACATTAAGACAAACAAAAAATTAGAAGAGAGGGATAGGAATAAGGAACTGCTTACCGTATCACCAAATCCCAAAGTAGAGAAATCCGGTAACTAATTTGATGTCTTTGACTTTTTTAGCTTTTTTTTATTCCGAACCATATGTCAATTTTGATCGCGACCCTTTTTGTTAACTACAAGTTTCCCTCTTCAGTTCAATCTACTTCAATGCCTTCATCAACAGCTGAATCAGGACGGTCCAGCAGTCTCTCACCCACTGGGTATTAGTCTATTATTAGATTATCACTTCCCTAGGCATATGCCTTTTCTTCATGCTTATACTTCTCAAATTTTACTTTATGTTTGGTTATATTAGTAATGTGAATTAGCTAAGGTCGATAATTACAATTGGCAGATACAAGCTGCCCTTGCAGCCAGTTGTGAAGACGGAGAAAATCTCAAGATCATTGACACAGCAGGTATTATAATTTTTCATATAATTTGTTTTCTAGTTGTACGTATGCGAGTCCAATATTTATTCTTACTGTGAGTGGTAATATAATCACTTCCAACCTATCTGTATTTACGATATCATACTCATTTCCTTCATGCTTCATATTTGCAGCATGTGAATTTTGTCCTCTCTCAAAGGCAACCGAAGAGATGTGCAACACATTACTACATTGCTTGTAACATCTTACACCAGCAGTTTACAAAGATGAACCCCCCTTTGCCAGCAGCTATTGGCTCTGGTTCTCTATGTGGCACAAAACCCAACAATGTCAAGTGTGTGCCCTCTGCAGAAAGTATGGCCGTTGGGAAGCAATCTCAAAAACACTTGCCAATTGTAAACCAAAACTCTGCACAAGAGAAAGGTTGGGCCGCAACCAGTAATCCTAGTGTTACCGCAGCCAAATCTTCTAGCAATGCCAATCCAATGGATTCAACTCATAGGGTGCAGCTTGTGTTCCAGCATGGTCCTAATCCTGGGCCACCTTGTAATCCAATGGTATGGTCTTCTCATTTAATTGATTATATCCTACTAAAAATAAGTGTTGTCTATTTTTCTGATTTTATTGATAGCTTGTGTTGTTGTATTGATGACTCTTATTTTGGAAAGTAATGTGATTTAATTTTGAATGTAGCATGGTCCTGCTTTCCTGTATTCTCCAGGGCAGCATCAAGCTTCAGTTACGGCAACTACTAATCAGGCAGGAGCTGTGAACTCTCCTAACAGCACTTCCTCATATAATATATCCCATAGTTCTGTAGGCGGATCTCTTGGTACCTCGTCAACTTTGCCAGTAGTTGCTCCTGCAATGAGCTTTAGCTACCCAAATTTTTCAGCCAATGGTTCCTCTCCGTATATGACAATAGTTCACAACAATGGGTATTCATTTCCTTTCTCAAGTTCTCATGGAGCAGCTGCGGCAATCAGAGGTGCAAGTCCTCCACAAGCAACACATGTAGTTAGTGGGCCTTTCTACTCTTCTCAAATGTTCCATCCACTTCAGCATCCTCAGTCACAAGCACTGGTACAACCAAGTTATCATAATGCAAGCACATCAAGTAGTTCATCATCTCATAAACAGTCACAAGTTAATGGCAGTAATATTTTGACCTCTACAACTATGGAGCAGCAGTCACAAAAGCGACTCTCTCATCTTCGCAAGCATGAGACTGAGACAGGTGGAGGGAATGCACATTCTGTTACTACTCGAACATCTTTCCCTCAGAAAACTGTGCATGGGCAGAACTTTACAATTCCAGTTCAGCCAGTGAACTATTCTTTTAAGCCATCTACAGCATCAGATATTGTTGTTGGCAATAGTGGAAGTTTTGGTGACAAACAACAGCAGCAACAGGCTTTAAAAGGAGCGGTAGAGAATATACCATCTCAAGCATTTGCAATATCATTTACTGCATTTAATGGGCCCAGTGTTCCATCAAACCTTAACTTCTCATCCATGGCACAAAATCCTGTGATACTTCACAGCATGCCTGATATTGCATGGCAAGGATTTCAAGCTGCAAGCGCACCTCAGACTACTCAGCAGATGAATTATTCAATTACTGAAACGAAGAGTGGAGGAAATTCTTCGCACCAAGATGATGAAAATAAAATTACAAATGCCAAGTCTTCAAGCAACGGACCAACCACCCTTGTTTTTGATAATTCATCCAAGAATCTTAACTTCATGCTATCTACGGCGAATGGAAACTGGTCTAGTCAACCCGTTGCTTCAACTTCAATAACAAGTGTGCCTCTTTCAAGTAATGCTTCAAGTTCTCAACAGCCACAGCATTCGCTTCAGCTTCCGAAGCAGCATTCTGGGCAACAGCAGCAACCCACTCTGGCAAATCGATATAAAACATCATCCACTAATAGCTCTGCTGGTCCGACTACAAAATTTGCAAACAATGCCCCTGTTTTCTCACAAACTCTTACTCAATGCAAAAGTTCTAGCCAAGCTTCTCACGCTAAGGCCTCGGGTAGAACTGTAGATTCTCATGCACATCACTCATCTATCATGACACCCAATACTCCAACCTTCAAGAGTTTTTCCCAGGAACAAGGGAGAAGTTTGCCTGGTCACATGCAAATTTCTTTTGGTGGAAATTACATAGCGTCCCTGCCACCCCAAGGGCAACAAGTACTCAATAACAACCAGCCTGTGTGTGCACCTGCTCAAGGAACTCCATTTAGTGGGGGCAATATGAAGTCAAATTCGGAAGGTAGTAAAGTTAGTTCGTCAGTCAACGCTTCACAATTTCAACAATCTGAAAATTCTGCTGGCAATGGCCAAAAATCTTCTCCGGTCTGTGGGAGAAATGTCCCATCAATATTAAGCTCATGCACCAGCCACCTATCAGAGCTAAAATATTAGTTACCGTATCACTTTGCTGCACAAGGAATTACCTACAATTGTACTCCTATTCTTTTGTAATCATCATATCTTTTGGAGGCCCTTGCTGCTCTGTTTCATGTTTTAAGCTGCAATTCATGGGTTTTGTTACCGCCCTTGTGGTTTTGGTACGAATGGTCGTGTCAGCTGCCAGGTGCTGGATTTTTGCTTGCCTCTGAGGTGGCAATGATATGAGAGGTGTAAAACCAATGCTGCCATCTGAACATCACTATTGTTAGAGGGCATGTGGTATGACATTTGCTGGTGGGACACAAAGGAGTGGGGAAGTTGGGATCCATTAGGCCTGCAATTTTGAAATAGTAGGTAGCATTATCTTGTCAAATTTCTTGGTTGGTTAGCTTCTGGAAGGCCTTTAAGTTCTTGTGGGATCTAATTAAGTTGACATATTAAGGGAATTCTATATATGTGTAATATATGATGATTTTTTTTAGCTCCCATAGCAAAAGATGTACTTAAATTCATTTTTTAATGAAAAAACCTGCACTTATTTCTCTTTAGTTTGATGTTAATAGAGAGGGTGGATAATTGGGATATCGAAAGACTGAGACCTGAGAGAGAACACAACAAATGAGAATGCAAAATTCCCGGGAATGGTTCCTCCCTTTTTCTATTTGGCGCTTCCTTGTTCTTTTCCGTATTGTTTTAGATTTTTTATTCAATGCAGCCTCAATTCCCTGAAAACATAGCAGCTAGCATTCCCCGGTTATGAACACCAAAACATGATATGATGATGCCAAGTGAAAGAAAGTGACTTTACCTGTAAGATGATGATCCTTATCTGTTGTCATTTTTCAAATGTAGACCCTTTCTCGTATGTCGCTTTTTCTTTGGTACAAGCATATGTTGCTTTTTATTTCAGACTTTTTTGCCGTGAAGGGACGGGTCCGTTGCACGGTGCAAGGTTTGAAAGCAAGGCTGACCCTAATACTACAGTCTCCTTTGTCGACATAGAATCAAAGTTTAGACATGATATGTGCCAAATGATCTATATAACGTGACACTCTGTCTGTTGGATAAGAGAATCTCCTCTATTTATGGTCCTGCTGTGTTTCAGATGCTTGTAATGTCTCCTTTGATATCATTGTCCAAGGAATTGGAATATATATATAAAGGGGTGATCCTCATGACAAGAATCATCGTGCATCTAACTAGGCAGAAATTTGTGCCACAAAAGTGGAGTTGTTCAAACAAATTGAGACTAATTGCGACACCTCAGTAACTTCAGACAAAACATGCAAACTGTGTCAATACAATTGGATCACAGTCATATATTGAGAGTATTGATCCAACTTATAATCTTCAAATACACAGATATTTAAACATGAAATAATTAAATTGTTAACAAAAATTACATGACATGAGCATATGCACAACTGTTTTTTTATTTATTTATTTTCAACCGTTGTTATTTATCGTGCATAAAATGATTTAAATACGTAGCATGAAATATTAAGTTTCTCAATTATGTGAATGTATTTGATTCGTGTAATCATTGACGTGAAGAAACCTGAAATGTCTCCTTCTGATTGGAATAGGAAAGGCTCCTCACACTGGGTTTGGTGCATATGTCCTCGTCTCAGATATTTCTTGTCTTCTGCCTAAAAACAGGAACCAAAGATTCTCTTCCGGTTCTTCATCCAGTATATCAAAGATGCATGCATGTACAATAAATTCAACAAGTGTTGGAGATCCCACGTTGACTAGAAATTAAAGTAAATGGGTGCAAACCTCTGACTGATGAATCGATTTTATGGGGTTGAGTTAGGCTTAAAGTCCAATTTGTAATATAATATCAAACTATTTTCGAGCCTATCGAGTATTAGGTCGGATTAGCCTTAAAAGGCTTAAAAAAACCAAATCAGGGCATGTTCCTGCTAGGGAGATGGGACCTAGAGAACTGTTGAAGTCTTCTTCTCCTTCCTTCGGTCGGGCAGGTGGCTGGGTGATGAACTGGGATCCTTCTTTTCCTTTTGCTTATCCTTCGGCACTCGGGACTCGGTCGTCGGGTGAACACCGGATGGTGGGGGTACCTGCGAAGGCACTCCGACGCTCAAGTCAGTAAAGCGGGTGGTTAGCTCTCAGGTAGGTGAACAG
>Ga0123342_1002685_pt1 | contig 29263 bp, 3 predicted proteins | sample Turbeawhitnodule_FD_89960 | JGI IMG/M metagenome (GOLD analysis project Ga0123342, IMG submission 89960) | Root nodule microbial communities of legume samples collected from Mexico - Turtle bean Mexico white nodule | ecosystem: Host-associated > Plants > Roots > Nodule | place: Mexico: Nepantla... | reverse complement strand
TCATTTTCACATAAATCGATTTATTTTCTGTAAAACTGTGTTAAACACTGTTTCTGCGAGAAAGTTTTAAAAGGTCAATTCACCCCCCCTCTTGAACTTTGGCACTATTAAACCCAACAAGAATTAGGTAATGCAACCCTAAGCGGTATCCACCTCGATAAACGAGCCCAACAAGGTAGGCCCATTAGAATAATATAAATAGCACGCATCTTAAGGAGTAAGGTATGTCATTTATTACTGTTCACCTACCTGAGAGCTGACCACCTGCTTTACTGACTTGAGCGTCGGAGTGCCTTCACAGGTACTCCCACCATCCGGTTTTCACCTGAGACCGAGTGCCGAAGGAGAAGTAGGAGGACGAGAAGAATCTCAGCTCACCACCCAACGACCTGGCCAACCGAAGGAAGGAGAAGAAGACTTCAATAGTTCTCTAAGTCCCATCTCCCTACTAGGAACATTTTCGTAACTAACTTCTACTAATAACACTTCTCATTTCACCATCAACATTTACAACACTAAACATCAATCATCTAACCAATCAAATCTCAATTCAAGCACAATTAATCCATAAGTGTTCATGCTAGTATTTTGTATAATCAACATAGTAATTCAAGTTAACTTCATTTTCCATAATTCATATGTTTTTCAAGAAATTGCTCCCAAATTTAGAAAAATAAGAAGTCCTAACTTACTTATAGATCTTAATTTACAAATCAAGCATATCCCTTCAGACTTAAAATATAAAAAATTAATTTATTCAACTTAAACCTATATGTCGCACCGAATTGCAATGCACCTGTGTATTAGTGTGTTTATCAATAGTGCACCGATTTAAACGTGTATAGAGGGCATGTGATACTTACAAACTAGGATTTTCACACCACCCAATTTCAGAATTTGGCAATCATTACGACTTTTGGAAAGAAGAAGGCGCGAGAGAATTTGGGAAAAAGAAGACACACGATGGGATTTGGGAAGAAGAAGGTGCGACAAAGTGGGTATGAGAAAGTGAGAAGGGCGAAGTGAGGGAGAACAGGAAGTTGAGAAGTTTTATAAGAACGTAGAGAAGTGAGAGGGAGACCATGTGTTTTTAAGTCACGAGAGAGGGAAGAAGAAAAAAAATTCCCCCAAAATTGAATTTTGTTTATAGTTTATTTAACCCAAAAGGCTACACATAAATAACCGTGGCTTAAAGTGTTAACGCTTTTATAAACATGACTTAAAGTATCAACACTTTTATGGTCGTGGTCTCTTATATATTTTAAGCCACTTTGCTAAAATCATGATCTTTACTATGTTTAGGCAACACTTTTATTGTAGGCAAAGTGAGGCGAGTTGTGCGGGTCGGCCCACGACCCACTGAAAAAAATGCGGGGCCGGTTACTTATTTCATCCTGCGGGACGGATTACTTAGAACCACCACGCATAACCTGCAACCCGCGCGAGCCAAGTGCGAGGCAGGGCAGGTTGACCCGCATAACTTTAAAATGTAGAATTTTTTTTCTACACCTCCATATTTTCTTCATGTAGCCTCATATTTTACATTCCAAAAATTTCAATAACATCTTACTACGCATGTCTAGTGAAAATAATATTATGAGACTATTTACCTAATGCATCTAAATAAAAAAAATATTTCTTATGCGGGCTAGCCCGCAGGTCCGTGAGCCTACCCTTATGCGGGGCAGGCTAGAAAAATCAGTCTGCAGGTTCTATGCGGGACGAGCTAACCCGCATTGCCACCCCTAATTTTATGAAAAACAATAAACCAAAAATATGAAGGAAAATAAAAACTAATTGAAAAATAAAATATGATCATGTTTATTTTTCCTATACTTTGTCACCCTTTAATCCATGCACTCTAATAGAAAAAAAAAGGATAACTACTCAAAAAAAATAAAATGTTTTAGAGGGATAAAATATTTTAAATAAATAAAACAAAATTTATTTTATATTATATATAACCTTTATAACTTTTATTATAATATTTATTCTTTATTTAGTTAATTTTTTTAAACTTATAAAACAATTTCTTACCTAAAATGTTAACTTAATTTTTTTAAACTTTTGGTCATAAGATTAGAATTTGTGCATATACTTTAACATTGAAGATTAAGATAAAAAAAGAAGAAGAAGAACCGTCTCATTGAGTAAAAATAATTAAAAATAATGTATAAAAGTATTTTTTTTTTATCTATCCTTCTTTATATAATAAATTAGAGTTTATATTGAAAAATAAACTTCTCATTACATTTCTTTTCATATAACATGTGTTCTTAATAATATTTAATTTACATGTAATTTTAATCTTGTATTATTACTAGAAAATTATTAAATAAAAACTAATTTAAAAAAAAATTAATTATTATATCAACTAAATTAGGTATTATTTTTAAAGACAAAAAATATTTAATTTTACTAATATAATAACTAAACTTATTTTTATCTCTAAAATTAATTTTCATTTAATGTTTATCTTCTAGTGATGTTGGTGTTCTTTTCTAACTAAATTATTTTGCAATTTGAATTTTGTTATTTAAATTTATTTAGTAATATATTCACATTAATTGAAAACATTTTTAACTATACATATTTTAAATTTATATTATCAAAATTTGGCTAAATTTAAAAAGATTTATATATACTAGGTGCAAGATACCATGTACAATGTTGTTAAAGAAAAAACATCACCATATATATATATATATATATGTATTATCTTCCACATTCCTCATGTTGAAAGTTGGATATATAAATTGAACCAATGCAAGTATTTTATAAGTTAACTGAAGACACAGGGTACATATTTTTTTTTCTCTCAAACAATTATTTGTCCTACCTTTTCAATGCAACTGTCCAGAGATGAGAGACAGCGTATCATACAGTGCAAGTACTTGAGATTTCCCACAATTTCCACTTTTGTTGAATAGAAAAAAATGTGTGCCAAAAAGATGGGTTTTGTTTGGGTAGAAAATGCAAAAATGGGATTTGTAGTCCACTTATCCTTCATCATCTTCAGAAACACAAGAAAATAATAGTTCCAGATTCCATATTTTCATACTAATTTCGAGGTAGAAAATACACTGATATGGAATGTTGTACCACTGTTCCAGCCAGAAAAGAAAAGTAATAGTATAACTTTTTATACACATTTTGATATATGTTGGTCTTGTTAATTTTTTATTTGGTAAATTCTTAAGTTCAAATTAGTGAAAATCTTTTAAGAAAAAATAGTGAAACGTGGTGCATATTTGAGCTGGCAAATTCACAGATAAAAAAAAAATTGTTTAAAGAAAAGGTTTTTTAATGGTACAGAAAAAAAGGTCTTTATTTTTGTTATACTGTCCTCAGATTTGAGGAGAAAAATATATTTGGTGTTACAGTGACCTGCTATTATATCCCAAAAATCTTATTGTATCTCACCACTGGAACTGTTCATTAGTACTTTGTTAATTAAATTTTGCCACGAAAAACAACAAATTTTGCAACCGTATCCTCATGACATTAAGGACCCACCACATTAACCCATTTTTATTTTCCTAAAAAAAATTTCCTTGTTGTTGGTGGTGTTGGACCCTCTCCTTTCACCCAGGCTTTTCAGACAGCTTTGTTGGGAGAAAAATGCAGGGACGAATGATTCCAAAAGAATGAATGAATGAATGGAGGAAGATGATGCTCTTCTGGGACAACCATTGAATTTCTTAAATCACTACATGCTTTTGCTTTTGGAACCTTCCATTCCATTCCTTATGGTTTGAGGCTGATCGGGATCTGTTTTACCTGTTCCGTTTGAGTTTCAGAACCATGCATATAGGTGTGTATGTATAATATATGCCATGATCCAAAGCTTTTGTTTTTCGTCCTTGCAAAATGTTTATTTTTTATAATTTATTTTTTTATCTGGGTTTCTGTGGTTCCCTTTTCTGTTTCTGATTTATTGGTGGATCGAATTAGTTCTTCCATCACTTGTACTGAAAATCTGAGCTTTGACTGGCTTCTGGGTTTCTGTAGATTGATGGGGGTGCTATGAATTTGGAAATGTTTGATGAAATCTCCTTAAGCAGTTAACTTTCGCTACGTTATGGTTAGAGTTTTTTGTTAGTGATTTATCGGGTTGGTTAATGGAAAGATACATGCTTTCCATTTGGGTGTTGGGGGAAAATCTGTGGTGAAGTTGTCAAAAAGAGAGGGTGATTTGGACTTCTTTTTATTTGTGTGGTTCCGGGGAGATGAAGAATTCTCTTTGAGCTTTATAGTTGAATTAGGGTCTTCTAAGTTGACGGTGTTGTCTTTCCATGATTATTTTACTGGGATTTTTGAACCGAAAATTCTTCTCCGTTAGTGAACTTTTTGACTTGTCTTGCATGCACCATTTTCATTGGCGAAAGGCCTATGTTACTGTTTCAACAAAAGGTAGGGGGACATGCACCCTTTGGTTGATCAATAATAACCTATTTGCAATTTTGTACTAGACCCTTCTTCCTGCAAATGGATTCCATCTACCTATGTTTTTTTTGGTGTTGGATTCATCAAAGTTTATGTCTAGTGCCTCCTTTAGTGCTATATTCGATTACACACTTATGTACTACAAATCATTATTCATGATGTGTTTTTGCTTGAAGAGAAGCTTGTGGTATTGCAGTTAAAATATTTATCAATATTATTGTCTACCATGCACTTGAGTCCTATTTAATCGTTGAAAGATAAATAGGACTAAATAGGGGACTACCTATCTCTTTAAGTGAATCCCATTATATCTTGTAACTCTTCCTTTGGAATTCTTGTTTGTGTTAAATTAGTTTGTTATATGGTTTCACTTGAGCAGGTCAGACAGATACAACTTCTGTGAAATGTCTGATCAACAGCATTTCTCGATTCATTCACCTGGTTTCATGTCAAACAATGAAACCTGTGCCCTTTCAGAAGATCTGTAATAATATGGTTGGGGTGTTAAAGCGTTTGAAGCCGGTGCTTGATGACGTTATGGATCACTTAATCCCATCAGATGTCAATCTATGTAAAGAGTGTGAGGAATTGGATAAGCGAGTTAATGAAGCCAGAGACTTCATTGAAAAATGGAGTCCAAAGACGAGCAGGATTCACAGTGTAAGAATCTCTTGCATTCTTGCAGTCAAATTAATACCATATCCAACAACTGTATTTTCAACCTGTTTAATCTTTGGCATCTTTGTTTCCATTTGAAAGTTGAATTGAATGAACGAATCAACCATTTGTCTTCATTAGATGAGGTTAATTGCAACTGCTTAACTTTTTGCCGGGATTATTCTATTTCCAGGTTCTACAAGGTGGTACATTGTTGATCAAGTTACAGAGCACTTCTCTAGATATCTGTCACATGATAGTTAGATCCTTACAGTCACCTCCATCTGCATCAGTTTTGGCTAATCTCCAGGTATGTGCAATGTTGGAAGTTACCTCTCTATCTCTTTATCCTGATCATATACACCATGCCCTCCAAAAGTATAAACAGGAAAAGCAAATCAAAATCCTATATTTAGGGGGAAAAATCATTGTCAGTTTTCAGGTGTTTTGTTGATCTGTTTAAGCTTGGGATTAATTTCTACCAACTTTTTCAGCACTATATCCAGGAACTTCAGTGTCTCAAGAAGGAAATTGCAATGGTCTATATAGAAGAAGCGCTGAGAAACCAAAGAGACAATATTGAACCATGCAAGGTTCGTCTCAAGGAAATTATTGAGTTACTTAAATTGACATCAAATCAGGAGCTCTTAAAAGAAAGCATTGCTGTAGAAAAGGAAAGGTTAAACACTGAAGCCAATAAAATGATAGCGGACATTGAAGAAATTAATGAAATTGTGAATCTTGTCCGTAGTTTGCGTGATTATGTGATCAAAACTGAGTGCCCTGTAGTCAAGAGTGGTCTCTCAATCCCTCCATACTTCCTCTGTCCTTTATCGTTGGAACTCATGTTGGATCCTGTTATTGTGGCTTCGGGTCAAACATATGAGAGGCAATCCATCCAAAAGTGGCTTGATCATGGACTGACAGTTTGTCCCAAAACTCGTCAGAGACTTACCCATACAAATCTCATTCCCAATTACACTGTCAAAGCTATGATAGCAACTTGGTGTGAGGAAAATAATGTCAAACTTTCTGGTAACTCTGAGCACAAAAAATATGCCTGTGTCCCCATGGATAATTTATTGCCTCAAGATTTAACTCATGATTGCCGTGCTGGGTCTTTATCTAGTAGCAATTCCATTTCAAGATCATCTCTTCAAACTGAAAATGCATTTGAAAAGCAAAAGGGTAATAACTCTACCAGATTATGCGGAGAATACAATGGATGCCAGAGTGAAGCAGCTGAAAAGTGTGAGCAAGAGTCCCCATATACTCACAGCAGAAGTGAATCATTTTCAAGTTCAATTTCTAGTACTGATTGTGCAGTTTCGAAAGAGGTGTCAGGGATATCCAGTAGGCATCAAAATGTGAAGGTGCTCTCTGGAGAAATCACAAACACGTGTCCTTCACCTGGTAACAAACAATCAGGGATATCTCCTTTGTTATCTGGAAAGACATTTCAAAACCCTGGATCAAATGTGGGATTGTTGGAGAATGGAAACAATAATGATAATAATAATAACAATAGTAATAATAATAGTCTTTCAAGATTTGATTCCCATTCTGTTTTCAACTCCGGGTCAGATGAATTGACCACATCATCTCAAGCCAGTAGATTGATTGAAGATCTTCACAGCCAATCAATTGAAACACAGACTACTGCTGCAGAAGAATTGAGGCTCCTCACGAAGCATAACCGGGAAAACCGTACCATTGTAGGGCAGTGTGGGGCTGCCATGCCTTTGCTTTCATTGCTATATTCAGACATGAAGGTAACACAAGAGCATGCTGTGACAGCTCTACTGAACTTGTCAATTAATGAAGATAACAAGGCCTTGATCATGGAAGCAGGAGCCATAGAACCTCTAATCCATGTTTTGAAGACAGGAAATGATAGTGCCAAGGAGAATTCTGCGGCAACTCTATTCAGCCTCTCAGTAATTGAGAACAATAAGGCAAGAATTGGTCGTTCTGGAGCAGTTAAAGCTTTGGTTGATCTTCTTGCCTCAGGGACTCTTAGAGGAAAGAAGGATGCGGCTACTGCTTTATTTAACCTGTCAATATTTCATGAGAATAAAGCTCGTATAGTTCAAGCTGGAGCAGTGAAATTTCTGGTTCGGTTAATGGACAATGCTGGTGGAATGGCTGACAAGTCTGTTGCTCTTCTGTCAAACCTGTCAACAATTCCAGAGGGCCGAATAGAAATTGCAAGGGAAAGGGGTATCCCCTTACTTGTTGAATTTGTTGAGTCAGGTTCCCAGAGGGGAAAGGAAAATGCTGCCTCCATTCTCTTGCAATTGTGCCTTCATAGTTCTAAGTTCTGTAATCTGGTTTTGCAAGAAGGAGCTGTCCCTCCCCTAGTTGCATTGTCAGTATCTGGTACACCAAGAGCAAAGGAAAAGGTGTGGTGCTTATTATCTATATTGGTGGTTAACAGTTTTATTGTCTGTATATCTGTCAGTCAGTTTGCTGCATTTAGCTGAATTCTTTGTTCTCTTATGGTAGAATAGTGTTGAAGCCTGGGGTCAATCATAATTATGAACTCATTTTGTTGAAAGTTGAAACTAAGGGCTGCAATCTTGTTCTCTAATATTTTTTCACGAGTTTAATTTTCATGCAATATCAGTGTAAAGATTTTTACATGGTCAACCAATTTATACGAGTTAGCAAACTTATTTTGCATAATAGTATGATTGGATAATATTGTATTTGTGCATTTTAAATGAATTCTTCATCCTAACCTCCTGCTGTCCAAAATAAGATTTCCCCTTCTATTTGAACTTAGAAAACTTCTGTAGTCACAACACAATAACTACTATAGCTATCATGTGAAACTTTGATCATAAATGCATTGCATGCACTGTCTCTTGTAATGGGCATAATCTGAAAATTGTGAGAGAAAAAGTGCTGACATGTACATGTTGATGCAGGCACAACAGCTTCTCAGCCATTTTCGCAATCAGCGGGAACAAGCTGCTTCTGGGAAGGGAAAATCATGAACATGGGCAAATTTGGTTATCCTATTGCCACTTTTTCTTGCCTAAGTAACACGTGATAGCTGCTGTCTAGGCCTATAGGACTTTTGTTTCATTGCATTCTTTTGATTTTTACATGTATCATTTGCAAAGCTGTCTTGTTGCATATTTTAGTGGCATGTCATTGCTTTTTCTCAGGTTCAAGAAATAGGATTGGGACACCATTTCCTGGCTGGCTCATTTCTTCCCCTCTCCTGGGGTATTAGTATTTTCCAAGTTTTGTTCTGTACGGACTTCTAATTTTGTTCTTACTTTGGTAGCTGTTCTTGGGAGGATATAGGCTCTACATTTCTGAAGCTTAAGCTTGGAAACATGTAAACCACAATGATATTCTGCTAGACCATCACTGATGTGGTCCCAAGTCAGTGTTGTATATATTTGTACATATACTATAGATTTTTGCCATCTACTATAAATCATTGTACCTTATACTGTTCTCTGAGCTTTTATTTTTATATATTCAACCGTGTCAACTTTGTGATCTACACTTTTGTTTTGACCCTTTGCATTATCTTACCATGGTTCATAGGCTATGCTGCAAAAATGTTATAGAATTCTAGCTCTTTCTCTTTAATATTGCAGACTGTGGTAGAATGGACGAAATCATCACACAGTGCAATTGGGGCAATATCTTGGACCCTTCATACTTTGGTTTGGCTTTGGAAGAAAATCGAATTCTTCAAACTTATTTAATCAGATTGGATTGATTTGATTTGAGTTTTGATTTGTTATATTTTTAACCATTTGAACTACTAAACCAATCCAATTTTAATTAAATTGGTTTTAAGTTTATATATTCACTTATTTTTTTCTATAATTTTATTTATTTATATTAATTGAAGATAAAACTATTCTTTATTCTTTAATAATTAATCATAAACATGATTTAATATTTATTAATTTTCTTCACCGAGAAATTACAAAATAGATATGTCATAATATGATCAAATTAAGACTCTTGAAATATCAGACATGATCATGAGAAAATTTAAATGAATGAATCAAAAAAAGTAGAAAGAGTTTATAACACGATACTCTTAAAAATGTTTTACTATTGGTTAAAATTTATTAAAAAGAGATTCATTATGAGAAGTACTTGTTAAAATTTGTGGTTTTCACTAAGTTATCATTATAGGAAGAAAAATACTTATTAAATTATCTGTTTTTGAATCTATTTTTATAAAATAATAGACAACTTTTTTAAAATGTGTAGGATATTCTGTTGTAATGTAGTCCTCTCTTTCTAATAGTTATGAAAGGCTTTTTTCATTAAAATTAATAAAAATATTTAACTGTTATATTTCAAATTTAATTTTAAGTGAATTATCTATTATATTTTTCAGTATTTTATTTCATTTTAATATAAATTTGTTTCACATTATATATATACACAATTATAATTAATTTTTTATATTAATTAAATTAAGAATATAGTTGAAAAAATGTTATCTTCAAATTTAAAAAGTTTCACATTTGAAAATAAAGGGAGAGAATATTAATATTAAAGGTAATAAAAATGGTTACATGGAATTATCGTGTTAGTCTGGGTTAAGAATATAAATTTTAAGGCCTTTTTGCCCATTCTTTTTTTTTTTTTAAATTTTGAAGAGGTGGAAGTGGTAATTTTAGGAGGTTCAAAACCTAACTACCACAAACCAATAGAGACAACATTGTTGATATTATGGGTTGCGCTTCACGCTATGGCCCACTACTTCATGATTCACGTTATATATACACAAAGGTAGTTTCTTCCTGCACCCTACATTTTTCTTCCTCCATCCCCACAATTTTTTAAACCCGAAAACTGACCTTCAAATTTTATTTGAAATTGGGATATGGAGTGTGTTACAGATTCATAAATGTGAAAGTGAATTATGTTTCTTTTCGGATGAGGGGATGTTTTGAAAGCAAAGTTTACATAAATTGTTGATTTTTGGATTGCTGAATCCAGAAACCTAATTTCTATTATAGAATGGTGGATTTGGAATGATTTTTTTTTTTTCAATTATGGATTTATGAATCCGGAATACATATTTTGAATTACGGATTGGCAGATTTGGAATGATTTTTTTAATTATGGATGTTCTGCATTTTTTCATTTTGAATTAACACTGTCATTCATGTACTATCGAAAGCACAAATTCGGGAGCTTACTGGACGTGCCAATCCAAAATTTTATTGAAAACGCCAATCCAAAATATTACCGGATTTCATAATCTGAAATGAAAAATAAATAAATGTACCGTTTTTATATAAAGACGGTTTTGTCTTTACACAACATTACGAGGATGCAAGAAGAAAAATGTAAGAGTGCAGTAAAGAAACCGCCATATACAAATCATTGAAATAGTTCAAGTAATTTAAAATAATTTAGAATATAGTGAAATATGATTCAGTTCATTAAAATTAATATAACTTTTTTAATTTACTTAAAATATTATATAGTTGAGTTTAGGTTGATAATAAAAGTTTAATTAATATATTTTATTCTGTCTTTAAACTCTAAGATAAAATCCTTTTCAATAAGAAAAATAAAGTCTGTAATTTGTATACTTTCAGATTTATTATCAAAAAATTCTTTATGATTCGATTCCTACAGTATTAAAATCATGTTTAATAAGTGAAAGTCATATTCGTGGCACTTATTTACTTGTTCTCAGTTTTGTAAGACTATACAAACTGTTTAAACACTATGAACTAAAACATATTTTTAAAATGAAAAATGGAATGCGAATTAAGGAAAAAAGTAGCAGTAATTTAATTAGTTTTAATAATTTTTTACTAAATTAGAATTTTTACTTCACAAATTTATCCATACAAACTTTTATAAAAAATATTAATATTATCACGTTATTTTGTTTCATTTTTTAACATATCTAATAAAATAATATTTACTAGTCTATCTAAAAGCCTTCCTATATTTTTTATTACATACGATATCATGTTTAGCATAAAAAATAGCCTGAAATGAATACACTTACTCCAAGTATATTACATGTCTATTCATTTTATGATCAGCTTAAATCAAACGTGTTTAGTGTTTTTATCTTTTATTGACACCAACAAGGGAAAAAAAAGCAAAAATAAGAATAAGAAAGCAAATATTTTTCTATTACTTATTTGGAGGGAATATTTTCAAAATAAGTAGAGAAAAAACGAAATAATTAAATATTACTTTCATTAAAGAATAATTCTAAATATTCCAATAATGTTTTTAGACTAGTCTTTTCACTTTTATTATATAGAACAAATTAAATATATCTTTATATATATTTTTAGACGCAAAATATATTTAGTTTTATTTAATATTTTTACACGATAATAAGATGATTTGTAAGGGATACATGCATGTTGCTAACATTACTCTTGTCATTTTTTGAGTCGTCAAGCCATTTGTTTTCTATTTGTGGTTTTGCATGGCGTGTCTGGAGCTTTTGCTTTGAGTGGTTTGGAGTGTCGTTTGTAATTCACAAGGATCCACTGTCAAATTTTTCACAATTCAGGTTGTGTTAGGCTTCTGAAGCGGTTAATGATGTTTGGGGAGTAATTTGGGTTGGTACGGTGAGTGAGATCTGGAAACATAGGAACTCGGTCATCTTCAACAGAGGAGTGACAGACGCGTTAGAAGTATTCACTTATGTGCAAGTAAATGTTTGGTCTTAAATTTTTGCAAAGTCTCGTTATTCTTATTTTTCCTATCCTAGTTGGGTCTTGGATCATTTGGCTTGTATAAGGGTGATTCATTAATGTTTGATGTGATTGTTACGGTAGTTCCTTAGTATAGTTGGTAGGTGCGTCTAGTTAGGAGAATGGTTTTATATATTTATGTATAGGATTAGATCACCTCTATAGTGATTCCCATTTATTTATTTTTTATTATTGATAAAAAAAACTCTTGTCATTTTTCTATAACTACTTTTTTTTTTTAAAAAAAAAATCTTGTTCTTCCATGGTAGGCAAAACATTTCTTTCAATTATTTCACATAGTTATGCATGCTTAAAAATTGAATTTAAAACACACCAAAAAAAATCTCATTATTCAATGTCAAAATAATGGATTTATAAAAATACTAGAGGAAAGTTGACTTCCACGTCAGTCCAATTATATTAGACTAAAAATAAGTGACAAAAAAAAAAAAATTACAGTGACATTTTTTTAATTAAGATAAATTTGTTTATGTTGGATTTCCTATAATTTGACGTAAAAGTCGTTTTAATTTTTTTTTTCATAATGGTTTAAACCAATTTTTTTTTTCAAATTGACAATGATTATTTTTCAAGATTTTAATCACAACAATGTATGCATGTAATTGATATTTAAAACTTAGGAATGCATAAAATGACAGGAACATAACTACATGTTATATGCTGTTTTTCTTTAATTAAAATTAGAGTTTTGTTTTGATAATTTGTATCTTATTAAATATACTATATTTTTTATCAGTAAAAGATATATTATAAATTATTAATATGAAAAATTGAAATATATATGAGTAGTGTATATAACTATTCTCTTTGCCAAAATGCCAAACTGTCACACAAAAACCCATTTGCTCACTATGGTAAGTGAAAGACCCCACCCTCAAGAAATTCAGTGACATTGTGGGTCTCAACGTCGACATTAACAGCAAAATCAATATCTTCTTCCACACTGGACTTCCCTGTATTTGATTACAAAAGAGATATCAGTGGAAGAGTCATACAAAATTAACTTTCTCTCTGAATATTACTTTTTTTTTTTTCTATATTGTTTTCACACATATTCAATGACAACAAAATTCATACCATCCATTAAATGCCTGTTTAAAGATTTTATAATCAGCTATTAACAGATATTCATGAATATTTGTAGAAATATAAAATTGAAATAAAAAGCATAAGAAGAATTACTAAAACATATTTATATTAAAAATAAAAATTAGATAATTTAGTTTATACCTAATGTATTGAAAAATAAACTTTAAATCTACACTACAAAAAAATCATGAAATAGAAACCAATTTTTAGAGACAAAAAATAATTAGTTGCTAAATTAGAAACCATTTTAGATACTAAAAAATTTTTGGTTTCTAAATTAGTTAAAATGATTTCTAAATTGGTATCTAATTAGCAACCAAGGTTTTTGCTACCAAATTTAGAAACTAAATATTTGGTAGTTAAAACATTGGTAGTTAATTAGATACCAACCATTTAATAATTATAGAAACTAATTTAGAAACCAATTTTTTTTTTTTAAAATAGTCTCTAATTTAGTTACTATAACAACTAAATTATTTTTGCCTTTAAAATTAGTTTCTATTTTATGTTTTATTCAATTTTATAAAATAAAATTTACACCTAATTATATATAAAATAAGATTTACACCTAACTATATATTATAAAATATTATTATAGGTAGTTGACATAAGATCTCTAACTTTTTTTAATTTAAAAGGTGATGTATGTGGATATTAAAGTTATAAAATAAATGAGTATATTAAATTTGAATTAAAAATAAAATAGGTTTGATAGTTTGTCCATTTGGAGTTGGAAATTGAAAATGTGTGTGAGAAGTTGCGATCATGGAATAGCAGGAAGGAGGATGCAGATGCACCTGGACAGTGATGATCCCAATCAATGGTCAGATCAAAATTGACATAAAGAGTTCTGAACATTACCTTGCATTCATTCAGAGTATGTTTGAATGGAGAAAAAGGAAATTTAGGAAGAAAAGATTTGAATAACAAAAAAGAGTGAAAGAAGTATATTAAGTAAACAATCCCCCTCTACTTGGTTCTAGCTAGGCCTATGATGCCATGATCATTACAAATTTATAACTGTTCTTCTTGGGAGATATAGCTGGATACAATGGAGGACTTTGTGCCATAAAAAAAGGTGCTTGTCAATTTCATAGGATTCTCTTTTTTTCTTTTATCAAATTTAGTTGCTAGAGCTCTAAAAAATAAAATAAAAACCTCATACTAAAGTTCAAACTACATCTAGTTACTAACATTTAATAAATATGATAAATTGATTTTGAAGATTATTTTATTATTTTTAATTAACTATGTTTAGTTATAATCATTCTAATAAAATATTTGTTAATATGTAATAATGTTAAAATAAAAGTTACCATATTAAATTTTGAGATCAAAATCATTGACAAATTTTAGATTTTTCTACTATAAATCGTCATCTACATCCATCTAGAAAATGTGCAAGGAGGGTTGTTGTGTTGATTCCAAGTCTCAACAATGTAAGACCAAATTTCAAAATTACAATTAATAAACACACATTCTAGTAAATTAATTCCAACAGTGAGTGGTAAGCTTTGTTTATTTATTCATGACCCGTGATAACTAAAGTAACTACGATACTAAGAAATCTGAATCAAATTCTAATAATATCTTGTCTAAACAAATAATAAAAAGATACTAAGAACTGTACGAAATATAACTCCTATTGATATATGAAAAGTCTCAATAAAATATAAACTATAACTAACTAATAAAACAAATTTTGTAAGAAATTATAGTTCATTTAAAAAAACTATATAATTCAATAAATTATTGAATTATGTATGTGAGTTTGATGTGTGTAGCTAAGAAATGCCACACTTTTCTGTAATGTTCACACGGGTTAAGTTGACTTTTCTGTTTTTTTTTTTTTAATATTTTACAGTGTATTCACTTTTTTAATGATGGAAATATGTCTATTACTCCCACATTTATTCATATTCTTATTCTTTGTTGCTGATAATTTTTTTTTATTGAATTCAGCTTTCGTATTTACCATTCCACAACTAGATTCGTGTTCCACCATTATAAGCATGATTGAACTTCTTTGACTCTCAACAAATTTGTCTCTTACCAAATGCCTTTTTAATAGCCCGTTAATTTAGTATCCTTTACAAATCAACTCTGGAAATTGAAATTATTAGAATTTTTTAATATTCTGTGAGATATAATTTGCATTTTTTATTAAAATTTGTAACAAATGAGTTTCTTGTGGGATAATCCCATAAAATCGGCTCAATGGGATGAGGTTTACACCCACTTATATAATTATAATTATTTTTATGAAATATTGATAAAAAAAGGCCTCACCAAATATAAAAAATTCTAATAAATTAAGAAAGTTAAATTTGTAAGCATTGTGTTGTATTGGAATATTTTTTCTTTCCTCATGGCATCTAAAACCAGCCTCCAAATTCAAAGGATAGCTATTATGCCTCTTATTTGTTACTTTTATATTGCTTTCCTCATTTGAGATTTTTTTTCACGAGTCTAATAAACAAATTCAACATTAATTCTTATCTCCATCAGGGTTTTACTCAGGATTGAAACTAGAGTGAAGCTGAAAGGTAGAAGGACAGAGGTTTTAAATGATCAGTGCATTATGTGTGGAGAAAACGAGGAGTTCACGAGTCATTTGTTCTTTAAAATATAAAATTACTTGGAAAGTCTGGAGAATGTGTTATAAGGGGTTATGAGTCACATCGGTAGATTATCACGATGCAAAGGCGCATTTTCTACATTTCAGGATTGGAGCATCTAAAACAGTTAACATGATATGGGAAAGTATCTGGATAGCAGTTTTAGGAGAAATTTGAAAGCACATAAATAAAAGTATTTTCAAGAATAATAGAATAGATCACATGGAAATTTTCACAATGGTACAACTAAAGGTTTGGTCATAGGTTACGTCTAAGATAGAGGTTGTAAGTTTTTCTTATTCAAATTGGTGTTTGGATCCTTTAGTGTGTGTGCTATCAATAAGAAAGCAGAGATAAAAGTGGAATAGAGGATTAGATATGGGTAGGAGATAGAATTAAAAAGCAAAACCTGAGTTAAAAGGTAATGTAAAATTTGTTGTTATAATTGTTTATGGTATTGTGTGTGGTGGTTGTCTTTGGAAGGTATGTGTATTGTGCAAGTATAGAGTAGGGAAAATAAACATTGAAAGAGCAGGAAAAAGAGCGGTGCTCAAAACGTAAGAAAAGGCTAAGATGAGGCTTGACAATGTAAGAGAAATGGAGAAGAGATGAAGCTAAAAAAGGATGGAGTGTGTGTCACAAATGAGGAGAACTACTACAAAGTAGCAAAGAGAGTTAAAAGATACTGAATAGGATTTATGCTGGATCCTTACAGCTTCACGGTGCTGAGAATTGGCAGATAGGGTGGGAGAACATCATGTGATAACAACGGAAATCATAGAGTCATTTTGCTGACTGTGTTTTTGCAATGTTGTGGCACTGTTGCAACATCCCTAATTTTTTTTACCCATATATAATAAAATAAAAGTAAAACAAGCAATATGTAATTAACATATGAATATGTACAACTATCTCAAAAAGATGTCCCGTTTCATAGGGATTTTAATATATACATCAAAAGTTTTCAAAACAAAACAAAGAATTCAAATTAAAGCTATTTCATCCTCCAGTCGTTCACTGAGGAGCTCTATTACCTGCAACCTTATCTGTTTCCGTGTAAAACACGATCATCACAAACACAAACAAAGAACAGGGTAAGCTAGCTATATAAATATTTCTATATAATTTCAATTTCAAATTAATAAACATAATTAATCAAGTCTCATACAATTTCTCAAACCATCAAGTGTTTATTAAAATTCACAATTCATCTTTTATATGTCAGACTTCTACTAACTCACAACACATAGACACTTGACTCTACTTCCGGAAGACTCGTGTATTGACATTAGCATCTCGAGACATGCATCTGTCATACTACTCGTTGTAAAATTCACACAGTCATGCACATAACATCTCAATATCTTATCATCTAATCATCTAGTATGATAGGGTAAATTCATATGACCTGAAAGACCAAATTATATTTCAAACCGCAGACAAAGTCATATGAACTTCCATCGACTCTCACCAACTGAATAACTTCATCTATGTAATTCCATTATATCAGCATAGTCAGGATGTCTCATTACGGGTCTGACAAATCAATACACCCTAACAAAATCTCAACACATGATTTTCTTTCCTTAAAATATTATGTCTTGATCACACTTTAACATCATTCCATATCTCATGTAACACAATAATGCACCATTTAATCACATGATATTTTAAACTTTCTAAACAATCCAAAATCACATAATTAAATCATACCAAATCTTAGAATTCACACACACACACACACAGAGTCCTGATAAAAAGTCTAACTATACCACTAGGATCCTGAGCTAACTGAGACTACTTTTGAAGGTAAAAGCATCACATGCAAGCTTAAACTAAAGACAAACCTAACTAGATTAAAACTAACTCAATGGAAAAGGAGCCAAGAATGAACTTAGTCTATTTAAGGTTTTGATCGGGCAATCTTGTAGTCTTCGTTGTCAGAAGTCTAACGGCGTACTCCGATCGTCAAGTTGATGAGTGAAGAGGTCAAAATCTTAGAGAGAATGGAGACGAATGAAAAAATGAACAAAAATGAACTTACTCTATCAGAGATTCTGATCAAGCAGTCTTGTAGTCTTTGCTGCCAAGAGTCTAATGACGTACTCCGATCGTCAAACTGATGAGCGAGGAGGTCAAAATCTTAGAGAGAAGATAGAGGAAAAGAAAATGAAGTTTTTAGAGAGATGACGGTTCTTTTAAAATTAAACTTGAATAACTAAATTTCTATTTATATGCTCTTTTAAATTTAATAATAAAATATTCTAAATGTCATTTTAATTATACCACTTCTAATCTAAAACTATTTTTCTCAGTCTTTACAACTGTCAAGATTTTTGTTTGTTTGAATAAGGTGTTTTGTTGTGTTCTTGGTTTACTAAGAAGAGAATGTGCATATTTTATATAAGGTTTAATATTATATAGAAAGTTTAAAAAAATTTATGAACAAGAGATAACTATGTTTGAGAGAGATTTGTTTGTATATATAAGGATTAGAGCACATCTTAAATGTTTATTTATTTATTTATTATTATTTTTTTGATAAAAAAACATGAAATCATGAGAGGTAATTGCAATTTCACCTTAAATAAAAATATAAAATATACTAAATTTGGCGATTTTTAATAAAAAAAGTATAATAGTAAAACGTGTATTTAAAACTTTGAAATAGTATTTTAGTTACATTTTTCTTTATTAAAAAAATGGTGAGAAAAATTTGTCGGAAAAATTGTATTTATATGTAAATTTGAAAAATAGAAGTAATGTAAGAAAATATTTTTAAAATAAACATATAAAAATAGTGAAACTTATGAAATAATTTAGAGAGATTAAAAATAAAAGAAAAAAATTATTTAAGTATCTATTTATAGACCTAACCAATTTGAAATCCCTAATCTACCTTTAAATTTATTTGAAATTTAAAATTTCTACAATAATAATAAAAATCATTATCTAAAACTTATTTAAAATTCAAAATAAAGAAAAATCTAAGAAAAATAAGATAATCTATGTTATAAATGGATAAAAAATATGGTATAAATTATATATATGAGTCTGTACGGGTTTCCTCGTGAAGTAGAGTTGGTGAACATGCCCTAGAGTATGCTAAATATACTGGTTGATCATATTCAGATATGAAAACTTACTATTTTTTTTTGTTTGTCGGTACTTTTTCGATACCACATGGATTTATCAGAGTGAATGTGTTGTAGTATTACATCTTGATGAATGGTGAAAATTCTACCTCGCTATATGAGAAATGTACAGTGAAAGGGCACAATTTTTGGTGGATATAAACAGGGCTACGTTTGAAACTACGTGGCCATATTCTTGTGTGAAATTATCAAGCAAGGAATAACGACAAAAGAATTTGTATAGTAGTGGGGCACTATAGTTGATGACAAGCCTAGTCAATTAGCATATTGTACTACTACACACAAAATGATGAAATGAAGCAGGTAGCATGCAAGCAAGGAAAAACGAAACAAAGCAGTGTGTGAGTGAGAGTGAGAGTGAGAGAGTGAGAGAGAGAGAGATCATGCACATGGGTTTGACATATGCATGCGAATTGAACAATACGTAGCATACGGTAACGCTTGCTTGTAATAATATATATGTATTGTGTTAGTTTCTTCACGTCTTGTGTTTGTTTTGTTGAGTTGAGAGAAAGAGAGTTGAATTGAGTGATGCAATTATTGTGATTGAATCTGCAAAATACTGTTGATAACGTGGAGGAGTTCAGAGATGTGCAGGGTGCAGTGGCTAGTCCCTTGGATTGGAGAAACTCTCTTTCATTAATCAGAAATAGCAGTCACTAGCCTAAATCACGCAGTTACGGGGAAGGTAAACTTTGTGCAGCTTTATTGTCCCTTTTGGCTTCTATTGCCCGATCTGTTTCTCTCATACCAGTCTCACTGCAATCTCATAACACTCCGTAACTCACTCTTTGTGTGCATGTCCTATAACCTACAACCAACACTGCTTCACCACTCTAAATTCCAGATATATATAACATTATCACTCACTGTAAATTCAACTGTAAAACTTAGTTATAACTATTTGAGATTTTTTATTTATTTTAATCATAAAGTATATATGTATACATTATGCAATTTATACTCCTATCAAATTATGTTTGATTTGATTGTTGCTCAGCATCACCTCAAGATACAGAGTAAGGAATATTTGTAGCAGATGTTTTTAGTCTGTAGTGGTATTTGACAAGCCAAGCCAGGTTTCTTCAGTGTGTTCCTTCCTATATATAAAAATATTGATGTTCAAGTAAGGATGTGTAGAGCAGAATCAGAACTTAAGGGTTTACTTACATTATAATTATGATGTTCTGACGTGCTATAAAGTGGTGGTTTTGTCATGAATTCCTTAATTAATTTGTGGTGTGTTGGTAACGAATTGTGGTCATGATGCAACACTCCACTTTTGCACAGATTCTGATGCATTGGAGCAGTGACATTAGGGTAAGTACATAACAAGTTATAAATTCAAATAACCATTCGAACCTAACTTCACTGGGATTAGAAAAACTTAAATTGATTGTGAAAATGTGATGAAGATCAGTGTCAGATCATATTTGGATTTTGGTGAAAGCTAGCGTGGGAGACTAGTTGCTTTTCACTGAATACGTCACCGGAGTTGTCTCGCCGGAGTTAATTTTTGTCGCACTATTGTTTTGTTCCTTTGTCATTTAACGCTATATATATGTAACATGCTATATTTTATAATTTATGATGAAGAAACGGCTTATAAATAATAAATGTCCCATTATTCAATTTTTTATAGCAAAATTTAATATTTTCAATAGTATTGGTTTTTTTTTATCGGCGTTTTTCAATAGTATTGGTGTGAAATAAATATTTTAGTTAACATCACTTTGAAGTTTAAATAAAATAATAGAGTTAAAATAAATGCATGGTTAGTTTACAATTTACTGTATATTATTTCCGATTGTTTTTCAACTTTTTATTATGGTGTTAAATTCAAGTAATATTGCTCTATTCCTCAACTTCAAACGCCAGAAAAGTATAAATTAAGAGAAATGATTATACTCGTTAAAATATCACACAAATTTCAAATTAAACAAAATTTAACCATACACCACCTTCAATGCAAAAATTCACATATAATTAAGTAATAAGTAAGCTATTTTACTTTTATTGTATTAAGTGTCCGATGATGAAAGTGATAAATGTTATCAAACATGTACTTTTATCTGATCTTGATCCATATTTTTTAGGGTCACATTAGTTTTTATATTAACATGAATAATCGAGTTAATTATTGTATTATTTTAAAATAGATCTGAAGTCATTAATTCCAAGATCTTACGGGCCATGTTTAGTACACTTTCAATTTAAATGACTTCCCTTTTTATGTTTTGTATTTTGTCAATGCATCAAAACAAAATTTCAAACAATTTCACTAGTATTACATCATTTAATTAAAATACGCCGTTGGATTAAAAATTATTTGGACATATATTATAATCACAAAAAATTATACTAATTCAAAATTATTTCATATATCAATCACGTAAATCAAAATTAACACAATATAAAGATTTTAAATTTAATACTAGATGTCATTTTCCAAAAAAAATAAGTTTCAAAACAAAGTGATTGATTATGATAAGATTATTTTTTCCTTTTCCCTATTAATAATATGTTTATATAAACTTTTTCTACTACATAATTATTTTAAATTATTACATATTGAAACCACATATTTTTTTATCAAAAAAACACATATTCTTTGATAATAAATTCACACCATTTTTAAAAACTCATAAGTTTATGATTTGTGTATAAACGTTTTAATAAATAAATGTCTATAAATTAGAGTATTCTTAAATTAAAAAAAAATCATGTTAAAAATATATTTATTATATTAAAAAATAAGTGATTACATTCGACTTTAATCAAAGATCACTTTCTTGATTTAGGCCCTGTTTGTTTCAGAGCAAAGAAAAAGATGCATTCACTGTTTCTATGAAAAACGTAAATATCAATGCACTAAAAGTTAAAATTACATAAAAATTGAAAAAAATAAAAATTCTCTCAAAACTTTTTCTATGGATTGCGAAGAAAGTTGAAATTAACTAAACAAAAATATATATATATATATATATACTTAATTAGTTTTAATTTATTTTTTTACCCTTTTTATCCTAAATCTAAATTATTAATATTTGCGTTTAAAATAAAATTATAATTTAAATATTAAAAATATAATCAAAATAGTAAAAAAATAATTATTATAAAATAACATAATTAATCATATTATATATAATAAATTATAAATATAAATAAAAATAAAATAAATATATTTTTTAATAATAAAGAAATAGATTTATAAATAATTATATTAAAATAAAAATAAATTACAAACAATAAAAATAAAAATAAATATAAATTACATATTTAATAATAATTATAATAAATTTATTAAATAATAATATTAACAAAAATAAAAGTTAATTTTAATTTTGATTTAATTTTGTGAAAATATTTTTTTAAGAAAAGGGTAAATTTGTAAACTTACATTTTATACATTTTAAAAATATAAAAATCTCCTTACAATCATCCTATCACAAACAAACTTCAATCAACTTTTCTCATAAATCCACTCTAATATACCCTAAACCAAAACCTTACTTTCTTTACACTTTCCTCACAAATCACTCTAAATCCACTCCCTTAAATCCTCTCCCTAATCCAAACACAACCTTATAGATAGTTGGTAGTATGATCTAAGAATGTAGCAAAATAAATTATATACATATAAAGAAAAGAAAAACAAATTACTAGAGTAATTTAAAAATTAATTTCAAATTCATTATTTATTTTCTTTTAATAAAAAGTGAGAATAAAAAATATAAAAGAAGAGGAACTGACATTTATTTTTTACTATAAATAAGGTCTAAAGGTCACAATTACTATAACCTGTATAACATATTTATTATGGGTAATTTATGATAATAAATGTAAGAGTCTAGAAAATAACCTTAGAGTAGAAGTGATATATTTTAAATGATAACTTAATATTTTATTATTAAAATGAAAATGACATATAAATAGAAAATTCAGTTATTCAGGTTTCATTTTAAAAGAACCACCATCTCTCTAAAGTTTCCATTTTCCTTTCTCTCCCTTCTCTCTAAGATTCTGATCTCCTCGCTTATTAGTTTGGCGATCGGAGTCTGCCATTGGACTCCTGGCAGCGAAGACTACAAGATTGCCCGATCAGAATCTCTTAAATTCAGTTTTGTTCCTCTTTTTCCTTTTCTCTCCCTTCTCTCTAAGATTCTGATCTCCTTGCTTATCAGTTTGGCGATCGGAGTCTGCCATTGGACTCCTGGCAGTGAATCCTATAAGATTGCTCGATCAGAGTCTCTGACAGAGTAAGTTAAATTTTTACCCTTCTCTGAGTCAAATTTTGAACTTGTAGGTCTATCTCAATATAAGTGTATGCATGTGCCTCTTTTAGTTTTAGGATTAGTCTTTAGTAGATCAGAGTCTTAGAGATATAGTTAGATTTTTTATCAGGACTTTGTGGTGCAAGTTAAGCTACTTTTGAAGATTTTGGTAGGTTTGGAGCTCTTCGTGAGCATATACTCAAGTAAAGGTAAGGGAAGCTAGTTTAAAATCTTCAATAGAACCCTAGGTTAGAAGATTTGAGTGTGAGTGTGACAGGGTCACCAAGTCCATATTTTGTTGCAAGATTTCTTGTTCTAAGTAGATTGTAGTTTGATTGAAATTGGAAGTGTTGTGATTGAGAATTGGTTGTTTGATTTAAATGGTTTTGGAATTAGAAATCATATATATATGTATAAATGGACGTAATAACTCAATGATTCAATGAGAGTGATTGTAATCATGATTAACAGGAACTGTCAATGTAATGTGTAGATTGATCATTTATGAATTGAATGAGATATTGATTTATAATCTAATAGGTATATTAAGTTATGCAGAATTTTTCTGCATATTTCGCTCAAGCTAGGAAGTGCTAGCTCAAGCTAAAAATTCTGGGTGCTCTCTGGAGGATTTTATCCCAAGCTAGCAAATTTTAGCCCAAGCTAAAAATTCTGGGTGCTCTCTGGAGGATTTTAGCTCAAGATAGCGAATTTTAGATCAAGCTAGCGAATTTTAGCTCAAGCTAAAATTCTGGGTGCTTTCTGGAGGATTTTAGCCCAAGCTAGCGAATTTTAGCTCAAGCTAGAAATTCTGGGTGCTCTTTGGAGGATTTTAGCTCAAGCTAGCGAATTTTAGCTCAAGTTAAAATTTTGGGTGCTCTCTGGAGGATTTTAGCTCAAGCTAGCGAATTTTAGCTCAAGCTAAAATTATGGGTGCTCTCTGGTGGATTTTAGCTCAAGCTAAAGTAAAATAAAATAAAATAAAAATATTAAACTAATTTTTTATTTGCTTTTAAAAGATTGATTTATTTATTTCTATATAGTTTTTCTTACAAAGTATGTAAACTTATATTTCATGTATAGTTAATTGAAAATCTCTTTAATTAGACATTTATATGATTAGTCAATGAATTGTTGTGTATTTTGAAAATTCTAAACATTGGTATGATTTGATTGTTTGATGGTGGATATTATGAGGTTCAAAATATGAATTCTAATTGAGACATAGTATTTTCAGGAAAGAAAATATCGTGTTAAGATTGTTTAGGATGTGCATTGACTAGGGATTCGTCTAAAAGGAGATATCCTGACTCTCTTGAGATAATGGAATCATATAAATGAAGTTATTCAGGTGGTGAGAGTCGAAAGAGGTTCGTATGAATGGGTAAGTTGTTTGAAAGATAATTAACTTGACCTGTTATATGAATTAACCCCGTCATACTAGGAGAGAGATGATATTGAGATTAATTATGCTCATAGCTGTGTGGATTTCACAGTGATGTAGTATGACAGGTGCAGATCTCTAAGTCTAAGTCAACGCACGAGTGTTCCGGAAGTAGAGTCAAGTGTCTATGTGTTATGAGTCAGTAGAAGTATGACATGTGAAAAGATGAATTATGAAATTTAATAGACACTTGATTTGAGAAATTGTATGAGACTTGATGAATTATGTTGATTAATTTGACATGAAATTATATAGGAATTTTTATATAGCTAGCTTACCCTGTTATTTGTTGTGTTTGTTTATTTATCTGTGATGATCGTGTTTTACACGGGAGTAGATGAAATTGCAGGTAATAGAGCTCATTAGTGAGCATATTGGATATATTTACCTTTGAATGCTTTGTTTCTTTAGTTTTTTTTTTTTTTACTTTTGATGTATATATTAACTCCCTGTGAAGAGGGATATCTTTTTGAAATACAAATATGACAACCTAATATATGTTTACATGTTAATTAGATATTGCATGCATAATATATTAACAAATATGGGGAAAAAATAGGGATGTTACATCAGTTAGGCTAACACCTAAAGTAAAAACAATCATTTATCATCACATGAAAAAAGTATTATTATTAAAACAAAGTACAAAAAATATGTAGGGACTAAACCAAAACTCATATGTTAACAAAAAAGATACAAAGATAGACTACACCTATTCATAAAGAATTCTAAGAACAAACTAGATGGAAACATATTATACCAATGAAATGATTCTCTATAAATATCATACGCATTCCTTTTATAAAAAAAATGAGCAATCCTAAACCTGATTTTCCCACAGTAATTAAAACAAGTATTCTATCGATTATGAAACATTCACGGAACATTAGTCCTAGCAGTAAACGCAACACAAACCAAAGCAGAATCACATTCAAGTCAGACATTAGTAAACCCCATCTTTTGAGCTTCCTCCATAACATGTATAACTTCATAAAACTCAACAACCATAGTAGTCTGAACTTCAAGAAACGCAAAGAAAACACCAATAAACTCTTTCATACTCCCACAAAAAATATCTCCACAAGTAGCAAGACTAGGATACCCCTAGCAACCCTATCAATGTTAATTTTAACCCAGTCTGATGAAAGAAAAATATAGTAATTAATTATTTATTGTCTATAAAATTAGTTTTTATTTAATAATTTTCTTGTAGTATATATTTATATATTTAACGTAATTTTTCTTCTTCAAAATCACAATCTTACAAAAACATACTTATTAACAACTCACCTTACATGAATATTATATTGAGAAGTCAAATTTAAGCCTAAATTAAAAGGCTTATAAGTTGAGGTTTGTAGTCACTCGTCTCTAATCGATATGAGATCTCCTACACACCCTCTCACATTGAAACCTAACAACTCATGTGTAATAGTATATATTATGGTGATCCGATAGCGGGTGACCTGACAAGCCCAACAAACTCTCAATAAGATAGACTCTAAATGACTCTGATACCATATTAAGATATGAACGTTTAACTCAACCTACCTTACACAATCAGCTTATAAGTTGAGGTTTGTACTCATTTATAGATTATGAAATGTTACTTTTTCTAGTCAATGTGAAATCTTTAACATACTACAAAACAAAAATACCTATGCAAGGTTAAAATAATAATTTATTTTAAATAATATTTGATTTTAATGGTTTACCTACAAGTTGATTAATTTTTCTTTTTAGATATATTTTATTATTTTAATCTAATTTATATAAATATAAAAAAATGGTTGTTCAAATATTTAAATTTTGCAATGACGAATATTAAAAAAAAAATCTGAAAAAAATAGTTTACTTCGATTTTTTTCTTTTATCTTTTAGACGAGTTTGATTTAAATTAGAGATGTCAAAAACATGTAAATGTTGTTATTTTCATCTGTCTTGTCATGAAAAAAAGGCACAGAACGGGTTCATCGTTCGTACTGAGTAGTGGATTCTAGCTTGTCTCGTCAAAGAGCTGTGATGTAATTTTTATTATTATTTCGTTACTTTTTTAATTTTTAAATATTATATATATAGATAAATTTTATTTGCAAGTGGTGGATAATGTCTCTTATTGAATAAATGGAGAGAATTATTATTTTTACTTATTAAATTATAATTAATAATTAAAACTAAATTCATAAATATTAAAAAATTAATTATAATATTATTATACATTTTTATACTTTTTAAAAAAAAATAACGCAAATAGTTAATATTTTTAATTACTTTATTTTAGTTTTCATTTAAACAAATATATTAGCAAGTCAACTTATTCTGTTCCATCTTGAATTAATTGGATTGGAGAGTGACATAGGAAAAAAAATTAATACACAAACACTGTAGCACGTTTGCAATAATTCGAGGTTGTTTGGTTGAACTCAGAACATCACGTTTATATGGTATGAATTATGTCGAAGTACCTTCTCGTACATTTCACATAAATGACCAAACAAGGTTAGGAACATCCTTCTACTCAACCAAAACCTGCACCATTTCCAATTTTTTACAAAATTACATTTAGTAGTTCTGATTGTTTGTACCCAATTATTTAATATATGGCAGTTTCTCTTCCCCATTCACAAGTCCCATCTCAATTCTAAAATACCAATCTCAATCTCACCATTGATTTCGCATTAAATATTAATTTATTTATTTATTTATGTAATGCAATGACAGTATTATTAAACTATATGAAGTCACAAATTTGCAGTCAATCGAAAAGATTCGTAAGATTTAGTGGTTCATTTGTTGCTTGAATGGATAGGTCCCTCTATAAATTTCTGTCGGGCCAACAATTAAAACAATGACAAATCATTTCAGCTCACATTAATGAGGCCAAAATGTAGATGTAGCTAATTCTTGTACAACTATCTACCCTTTTTTCATATTAAAAGTATGTTTATCATTTTATTTTTTAATCTCATTTTAATATAATATTATCGTATTATATTGTTATTTTAAAGTATGTTTAAAGTAATTATTACAAAAACTAATAATTTTATCACATATAATAGTTCATAATTAAATAATATAAAAATATTAATGCACTTTAACTGAATCTTTGAACAATTTAAAAAAAACAATTACTCAAAACCGGAGGGACAACATAAGATTGGTTAGAGGTTGTAAAAAAACATAACATTGATTAGAGAAAAGATTGGCTGTTGTTATCTCTAATTAACACCTAGAAAGGAAAAAGACTTCAGAGAAAAAGAAGTTGCCATAAATAGAATGAGTAATGGTGGATATGAAGTCATTACATCAAGTTTTTATATAGGAAAAAATTAGTAATTACTTATTAATAAACTATTTACACTAACTAGATTATTAGAATTTCAATCATAAATATCTCATTTTAGTTTATGAAAAAATAATTAGTTATTTTTGTTTATCATTAATTGATATAACATATTCAATACACCTCTCTTTTTGTTATAAGGATTGAATTTTGAATGCAAGTTTAGATAATTGTTGGTGATTTGATAAAGACAGATATAATATGTCAAAGATATTTCATTATAATAAAATATGATTTCATATTATTAGGAATAACTTTAAACTTCATAAATCCAATTTATATATTAAAGATTTTAATCAACTATAAATAACACAATTTACACTACAAAAGTGAGAGAAAATCTCATTTTATTGAGTTGATTTTGTGAAGATGAGTTATAATTAAACTAACTCCCTAATATGGTACCAAGTTACTCATGATATGATATCAGAACCACTCATGAAATGATATTTAGAGACATTAAAAGTCTATCCTAGTTGAGATTTTCATATCATCCGTTGTTGGATCCTTCTCAATCTCACGTTTGATGTCCTCGACCTGAACACACAATGTCATTGATACGAAAGAGCGTGTTGTAGATCCCACATCAACTAGAGATAAAACCAATTTATAATATATAAATAAGGTAAATCTCACTTTATTGAGTTAGTTTTATGAAAATAAGTTAAATTTAAACTCACTTTCTAATATTGTAAAAAAAAATTACATCTACTTATATCTATATATTTGAATCACCAAATAAGAAAAAATAATAATTTTTTGTTTTTATTATGAAGTTGCCGTTGAAGATCTTACCTTATCCAAAAAAAATAAGAAAATGGTAGAAGGGAATTAGTTGGATGTGAATTTTTTTTATCAGAAAAAAATAATAAATAAAATAAATTAAAATATTTAAATAAATAGTCTATCCTGTATATAAAAACCTTCAAATTGACCACCATGACACCATTAGAGAATGCATAAATGCCAACTCCCACTGAAAGGGAATTAGTTGCCAATAAAATAAAATAAAAGTTTGGGGTAAAATAGAAACCTTAGATATGTCTTGGTCGTACTAAAACATGTTTATATTTATTAAATTGAATTCTTAATAAAAAAAAGTTAAGTGTGGAAGGTAATTTTAAAACAATTCAATATTAATCGCCTCGAGTTATGTTACTTGGTTAATATGTCATTTTATATTGTTTACTGGTGATGTTGGTTGATCTCCTAGCTAAAAAAACTCAATATTTTGATATTGAAAATAATGATTTTTTTTTAACGAAGAATGCATTTAGTTTTTTTCCTTTAGTAGTGACAATTTATGAATGTTTGTATGAGTTACAAGTGTTCTTTTATTGGAGCTAAGTATTTTTCTTCTATGTTTTTTATAATAATAATAAAAAAAAAGTATCCTCCCTTTTACGAAGAAAAAAAATAAAAAATAATATATATATATATATATATATATATATATATATATATATATATATAAACAACATCCTTGAGAAGTTG
>Ga0123342_1002684_pt1 | contig 29266 bp, 20 predicted proteins | sample Turbeawhitnodule_FD_89960 | JGI IMG/M metagenome (GOLD analysis project Ga0123342, IMG submission 89960) | Root nodule microbial communities of legume samples collected from Mexico - Turtle bean Mexico white nodule | ecosystem: Host-associated > Plants > Roots > Nodule | place: Mexico: Nepantla... | reverse complement strand
ATTAACTGTTGGTACAAAATCTATACAATTTAACTCCTGCTTCATGCTTAAACCAAATATACAAGCCTGTTCCATCCTTGAACAACCTATTACATATGATACTGCAATTAATCTCCATAACAAAGAATACACAACATAATAATTAATCATACTAGAACTCAAGATACAGTGAGAGATAGAAGCTCCTAAACACATTAAAATGATAGCAAGTGAATAAGGCTCAAGCATAGCAGAATTAGTTCCTATCAAAGACATTAAAACACAGAAATTACCACAACACGAATAGGACCATGAACAAGATAAGGCCACAAGGTGCGACCAGTTGCAGAGCAAAGCACACTCAACAAGAGAGACACTCAACAAGAGAGACACCCAACAAACCCCGACTAGTTCCCCATACCTCAATTGGGAACAAAGATCTACTGCAGCTTCCAAACCAGAAACAACATCAGAGACGAGAAAAACAGAACCGACTACATACCACTGTAAGAAAACATACACTTCACTCCCAACAAACATATGTTGCAATACGACCTCAAAGCACCCATACCCAAGACACACAAAAACACCCAACTCAGTCCAAGTCAACATCATATACCAAACATCAAACAACAAGACTAAATATGAAACAAAGATATATTGAGTTTATCCACCACTTCTTCTTGTGAATAAAAGCAAAGTCAGCAAAGCTACATTGAGTTTATACAAGTGGTGAATAAATAAATATAGTCTATTATGTTTATCCTTATTGTAGTACTCTTACGGCTTTATAATATTTCTAAACTAGGGAAATATGGCACTGCTAGGGGTTTATCCTGATACATTTGGGTTTCATTGGGTTTATTATAGAAATTTTTTATGATAGTTCAAGATAAATAAAATTTAAAATTATTTTTTTTCTTAACATAGATTTATTTTTCATATCTTTTTCTGTTTCCACGCTATGAATAGGGGAGTTTACTCAACCCATTCCCCAGTCTTCCGCACTGCTCAATCTTATATTTTCTCTTTATTAAATCTTATATTTTCTCTTTATTAAATCTTATATTTCTCTTTTCTGAGTATTTGTTTGTACAATATGCGCTCATCTATTTGATCAACAAAACTACTCGATCATAAAATAACATCAAAGAGTTTCGAACATAAAACTCAGGCATATTACTCAAATCCGCACCTATTATAGTGAATTTTTCAGTAGTCCTCTGAATTACTTGTTTTGACCTTCACGCTCTGTGTATTGTGCACCTGTTCTGAACTCTCCACAGAAGTTTCTATGTTGGAACATCTTCACTAGAAGAAGGCGCAACCATTGAACAATGCTGTATATTTCGTGGAAGTTTCACAAAACTTGATGCTCAATCTGGCGCCATCTTGTGGAAGACCTTTGTGTTACCAGATAACAATAACACAAGAGGAAAATATGCAGGCGCTGCCATTTGGGGAAGCAGCCCCTCCATTGATGTTCATAGAAACCATGTCTATATTGCTACTGGAAACCTCTATTCTGCCCCATTAGAAATACTTCAATGTCAAGAAAAACAAGATAATCAAACTAAGCCTGCTCAACCAGATAAGTGTGTTGAACCAGAAAATCACTCCAATTCAATCTTGGCCCTTGATTTGAACTCTGGGAACATTACATGGTACCGCCAATTAGGAGGCTATGATGTGTGGTTTTTTGCATGCACCAATGCTTCAACTCTTAATTGTCCTCCTTCAGGTCCTACCCCAGATGCTGATTTTGGAGAGGCACCAATGATGCTGACAACATATGTAAATGGCAACAAAAAGGATATGGTTGTTGCGGTCCAGAAAAGTGGCTTTGCTTGGGCTTTAGATCGCAACAATGGCAGTCTCATTTGGTTTACGGTACACAGTAGATAATTTCTGATCAAATAATTTCCATTAATATAAAAGTTATTTCATATTAATTTCTTAAATTCTATCATATACTCTAAAGTAGTAGTAATATCTTCAATCAAAACAAATTTGACACATAAGTTTACAACAAGATATGGAATTCGTAATAAAATTTATAAAGTTTTGTTATATCTCTTTAGCTGATATAAGGAAAAAACTCATACTATTTAGGAAGCTGGACCCGGTGGGTTTGCAGGAGGTGGAACATGGGGTGCAGCAACTGATGAAAGGAGAGTTTACACCAACATTGCAAATTCAGGGGCCAAAATTTTTACTCTTGCACCATTAAATATAAGCACAACCACTGGTGGGTGGGTGGCAATGGATTCAAACAAAGGCCACATTCTATGGTCCACAGCAAACCCTAGTAATAGCACTGCTAATGGTCCTGTTAGTGTTGCAAATGAAGTTGTGTTTGCTGGATCAACTGATAGAATGGGATTCATTTATGCAATTAATGCAAAGAGTGGGAAGATTTTGTGGTCCTACAAAACAGGAGGAAGTGTCTATGGAGGCATGTCAATTAGCAACGGTTGCATATATGTTGGTCATGGATATAATGTAAATCTAGGGTTTTCCGTAAACTTGACAGGTGGAACTTCACTCTTTGCGTTCTGTGTCTGAAATGATTAATTTTACTGTCAGTATTGTAATGGATGAATAAACTATATCTGTACCCAAAAAAATAATAATACTATATAAAAAATTAGGAACGTTAATCCTATTTTTTAATGACCGATGATAGAGCTATTATAATTTTAAATTATTATATTAATCATTCAGCAAATAGACAAATTAACGTGGAATTATCTCAACACAATATAAGTCTCGAGAAACTATACATAAATTTTGAGAAAATAATGAGTAAATGAACCTTCATTTAATGTTATATTCATACCCGTTATAATTTACTATATGCCAGACTTTAACTTGGATTTCAACCAAAAAAAACATTCAATTTTGAGTAAGAAAACAAAATTAACTATTTATACACTACAAGAAAATCATGAAATAGAAACCAATTTTTACATACCAAAATAATTAGTTACAATAGGAACTAAAATAGAGACCATTTTAGAAATTAAAAAAAAAATTGGTTTCTAAATTAGTTTATATTATTTTCTATTATTGTTAAATAGTTTCTAAATTAGTATCTAATTAGCAACTAAGGTTTTAACTACCAATTATTTAATTTATAAATTTGGTAGCAAAAACTTTAGTTGCTAATTAGATACCAATTTAGAAACTATTTAACAATAATAGAAAATAGTAGAAACTAATTTAAAAACCAAATTTCTTTTTTAGTTTCTAAAATGGTCTCTAATTTAGTTACTATTGCAACTAATTATTTTGGTTTCTACAAATTGGTTTTTTAAATCATGCTAAATACAGAGAGAAATTAATTAAGAGAGGAAAAGATATACTAGTTTCTGTTTTATTAATCCATTTATATTTGTCCGTGTTTGATTATGACATAATTTTGAAAAACCCTAAAAGAAATAACGTTTAATAGCTTTTTTACAAAAGCTAATTAACGAAATGAATTATTGTTTAAAATAAAACTAATAGAAACACGGAAATTCTTAGACACAGAAGGCAAAGAGAAAGGTTCCATCTGTTAAGTTCAAGGTATGTCCATAAGCAACATTGTATCCATGGCCCACGTATATGCATCCTCTGGAGATTGACATGCCTCCATAGACACTGGCTCCAGTTTTGTAGGACCATAAAATTTTTCCACTCTTGGCATCAATTGCATATATGTATCCCATTCTATCAGCGGATCCAGCAAAGACAACATCATTTGCTACACTAACAGGACCGTATGCAGTGCTGTTAGTAGGGTTTGCTGTTGACCATAGAACTCTACCATTGTGAGCATCCATTGCCACCCACCCACCAGCAGTTGTGATCTCATTTGAGGGTGCGAGAGTGAAATTGTTGGCATCAGAATTCACAATGTTCGTGTAAACCCTCTTTTCATCAGTTGCTGCACCCCATGATCCACCTCCTGCCAGCCCGTATGGCCCAGCTTCCTACCGAAGAAAAATATAGAAGAAAATGAGCATAGAAAATGAATAAATTTTCAACTTCTCAATTATATGAGAAAGATAGGTAGAAAAATAGATATTGATGAGTGTTTTGTGCAGATGTTAATTAATATGATATATCATCACTCATAAATTAACTCAACTTATTGTGTCATATCATCTTTTGATCCAAATCAATACTCTAGAGTACCTAATTAGCTTTTTTCTGTAGGATAGAAGAAAAGTGGGAAAATAAAAACTAATATCACAGTTTTTTCTGTATATCAGTTTCTTTTGTATATCAGTTTCTTTTTGCCTGTTTCTCTTCTACTTTGCATTATCAGTATAAATCAGCTAAGTTTGTCAAGGGTAAATGAAAGATATCATTCTGATAGAGATATCCACCAATTGTTCATTGAAAAGGGGTGGGAAAATAGAAATCTATCATACTATAAATTATATATGTATTACCGTATACCAAACGAGGTGACCATTATTGCGATCCAAAGCCCATGCAATGCCACTTTTCTGGACTGCAACAACGATATCTTTCTTGATTCGATTTATATATACGGTCAACATCATTGGTGCCTCCCCAAAATCAACATCTGGTTTGTCTGCTTGAGGAGGACAATTAGGACTAGGTGTGGGAGAACCGGTACATACTATGACAGATACATCGTAGCCGCCAAACTGGCGGTACCATCTGATCTTCCCAGAATCCAAATCAAGGGCTAAGATTGAGTTGGAGTGGTTGTCTGGTTCAACACACTCGTCTGGTTGAGTATGCTGAGTTCTATTAATTTGTCTCTCTCGACACAGGCGTATGTGTGATGGGGCAGAATAGAGGTTCCCTGTGCCAATATAGACATGCTTTCTTTTCTCATCAATGGAAGGACTGCTTCCCCAAATGGCAGCTCCTGCATATTCTCCTTTTTTGTTATTGTTATCTGGTATCATATAGGTCCTCCACAAAAAGCCACCGGATTGAGCATTAAGTTTTACAAAACTTCCACGAAACGTGCAGCACTTCTCAAGGTCAACAAGTGACTCCAGGGAAGATGTTCCAACATAGTATCCTCTGTGAAGTTCAGCATAGGGGAGGCAGAAAGATAAAAAAAAAAACATATGCATATATGTATTTAACAATATTCTATAAGGATAATATAAACAAATTTTGTAACATGAATTTTTCCATTAATTCTTAAGAAATAATAAGGCTAATAGATGTGCAAATAGTGACCTGTTGTAGTATGTTCCAGACATGGTGATGAGTGCTTCAGGATGGTAATCCAAAGTGGTCTTCCACACAAGTTTACCTGTTGTTCTTTTGACAGCAACAACAGCAGCAGGACTATAGACTCCAATCATCAGTAAATCCCCAGCCACTGTGGGAGTTGACCGTGACACTGTTGAATTTACATTCTCAACAAGGCCATCAGTTGCTTTCAGACCTGTCATTTTCTCCAGGTTCTGCTTCCAAACCAGCGATCCATCAGCTTCTTTAACCGCATAGATGTTACCATTCCAGCTTGGAAAATAAAGGGTGCCATCATATATGGCTGGTGTTGCAGTAATGTCTCTGCCAGCATAGAATTTCCACTTCAAGCGTAGGTCTGGTGCAGTTTTGGTGCTGATCTTACGCTCCTTGTAAGCATATCTTCTGTTGAACAAATCTCCACCATGGTTTAACCAGTCTTGTGATTGGTGCCTTGCTCCCTAAAAGCAAAGCAAAGCAAAGCAAAATGAAATATATATAGGAACCAATATTTGGATAAATTTGAATTCATGAGAGTAATCCTTAAAACTATATATATACACGAGCTATAGAATGAGAGTTACTGTATATCATACATCAGAGTTTGCTGCAAAGACCAGTACTGCATGGACATATAATAACATTAAACAAAGATTCAAGTGCATGCTGTCTTTAGGTTGTGCCATGATGAACCTGCAGATGGTATGTCAATTTCCAAGATATATCTTTCAGAAACTTGTTTCCAAGATATATCTTTTCAGATGGTGTGCCATTGATGCGTTTTTATTTATTTATTTATTTTTACTGTGAAAATAAAGTCTTTCATATTAATGTTATCTAAATAATTGCTAGTATATAGAAAAATTGACTTGGTATATTAATAGATTAATGAAAGCATGCAATTTTTTCCATGATCTATCTAATCTATCCACGGAAAGTCTATTTCAATTTATAGGGTGACGAAACTTTAATATTCACCAAATAAAAAACACTTACTTGAAATCTCTGAATAATAATATTCTAACAATATTTACTTTATTTTTTAATTTAAAATTCTAATATATATTATTAAAATGGATTGTTCATATTTTTTTAATTTCTTAAAAAGTTCTACAATTTATCACATACACAAAAAGAGTATATAATCTTTTTAAAATATTTTTTTATTTTTTAAAATATATTTAAAAAGTCAATATATCAAATAATCATTTCCTTAAAGTGAATTAAACAAAATAGTTAATTTTTAAAAATTACGGAAATATGAGGAGAAAATATTTGAATATGGTGAAAATTATTTATTTTATTAAAAAAATTATGGATGGAGTGAATGTCAATTTATAAGAAAAGGTTAACAGGTGATTTTGTGTGAATTTTATTAAATGGACGCCGTGATGGTTTTTAATAGATCATAAAAAAATTAATAAATTATTTTAATCCATTCATTATAACTTGAATAAAAGCATAAAATCCTTAGATTGAGTTAAACGAAAAAAAATAATTTTAAAAAACCACGTTTAAATGGAGAAAATGTATTTGACTGATGGCGAAAAATATTTAACTTTTTAAGAAAAAACTTGGATGGATTGAATATCGATTCTTAAAAAAAAAAGTTAACAGATGACATTTTGTGAATTTTGTTAAATGGATAGTGAATAAATTGTATCTTTTATAGATCATAATAAATTAATAACTTATTTTAATCTACCCCTAATAAATTTTCAAAACAACTAAAAATTAATTTTAAAAATCAAAATAATTAGTACTATTTCACTACATTACAGATCATTTTATAAATTAAAGAAATATTGGTATTTAGAGAAGTTTCTATTGATAATAAAAATTTATAAAATAATTTTTAAATTTTTATCTATCCATTAACTACCATACTTACTATTTATTACCAGTATTCCAAATTAGTTTTTATTACTCTTTTAAAAATTAATTTAAAACATAAAATATTAATAACTAAACGATTTAAATATTATTTTATAAAAAATTATTAAAAATAGGAATAGATACAAATAATATTTTAGTTTCTAAAATAGTATTATTTTAATTAATATAGTGACTAATTATTTTTATCTAATTTAATTGTTATTTAATATTTTTTTTTAGTGTAAATTAAATTTAAACCAAAAGATAAAAAAAAAAAAAAAACCTAAGGTATAAATTTAGCCAATTTAGTATGATGGTTAGTTAAAAGGTGGGTGACGGTGTCAGCCATAGAAGCAAGGCCATATCAAACTTGTAATTAAGCACGACTTCACGCATGAACCTCTTTTCATAAAAATTACAAGTTATTATACAAAAAGCTCTTCTAATTTTGTATACAACCGAAGCCTAAATCGATCTTCAATTTTTCATTTGCTTCCTCATTTTATTCTACTTTTATGTTGAAACTAAGGTAAATAACACCCATATAACGTACACTAATTTATGCATCTTTGTTTACTTATGCAACTCGTGGTTATTAATTATTAATTTTTTAAAACTGTGAAAGTACCAAATTTACTTTTATTATTAATTATTTTATAAAAATCATTATTTAATAATAAAAAAACACATATTCATAATATATATTTATTAAGGAAAAATAACAAATATTTAACATTTCATAAAAATGATAAGATATCTTACAAAAAAAGCTATTAATTTATTATCAATTGTGCTTTAAATTGAATTGTCAAGGGAGAGTATCTTAAAAATTCAATTTCCATGATACTAAAATTAACGTGAAACATCTTGAGTCAATCCATGCCTAACTCAATAATGTGCCAGTTGATGATATGTGCTAAAATTGATGTGAGTACCCAAAATTGATTTACTCAATATGCATGCCTAAATTGATGAATGTCAATACTAAAATTAATGTGTTTGGCAGCTTCCTTGGATTTGCACTTGTGGTCTACATGGTTCCATGGGAAAGAAATTTACTATAAGTTTTCACATCTGAGTTATGAAAAGTGTTAAAAATGACATTAAAGAAAATCAATTATTTACTACTATTTGTGACTATAATTAGTTCCTTATAAATATTGATATATTTAGTGATAAAAAAGTTGAAAATGATATATTTGTTACAAACTTTATAACAAAAACATGTTATTTTTAAAACTTTGTCACAAAAGTGAATTAGAAATAAATATTTGTAAGGTCAACAAAATATACATCACAGAATATTGAAAAAAAAATTTGTGATAATCAATGTGATAGAATCCACGACAATCATATATTTCAAGTAATTTAAATACTAAATTTTCTCATTCAGTTGTTGTGTGTAGAAGAGTAAGAAATAGTTTTAATGGTATGTTCATTAATGATCGTTGGTGTGAGGATAAAGATTGTGGTCAAGGATAAAGTGAGAGAGTTTTTCAAGATTAGATTCTATGAAGCTCATGGGCCACATGTTTGGTTGGACAATGTATTTTTTAAATCTATATCTGAATCAGATAACGAGATGTTGGTTGACTCTTTTTCTGAAGAGGAAATTAAGAATGCAGTTTGGAGTTGAGATAGTTCGAAGAGTCCAGGTCCGGATGATTTTAATTTCAATTTCATTAAACAAAATTGGGATTTGGTTAACCAAGATATTTTTCTGGCGGTATAGGACTTTGCTTTATCTGGTTCTTGGCCTAGGGGGTCAAATACTTCCTTTATTTGCTTGGTTCCTAAGTCAGAGAATCTCCAATCGCTTAGTGAATTCAGACGCATCTCTCTGGTTGGATGCATGTACAAGATTATATCTAAGCTTCTTTCCATAAGGTTGAAAAGGGTGTTACGAAAGGTCATTTATTCTAGACAATTGGCCTTTCTTGAAGGAAGGGGTTTAATGGACAGTGTTCTAGTCGCTAATAAAGTTCTTGAGGAGGCTAAGAGGATGAAGAAGAGTTGTGTTTTTTTTCAAAGTTGATTACGAGAAGACATACGATTCAGTGAAGTGAGATTTTATCTACTATATGCTTGGAAGGCTTGGATTCTGCGATAAGTGGGTCATTTGGATTAAATCTTATATGGAATCAACTTCGGTATCCATTCTTATTAATGGGAGCCCGACCAAGGAATTTTCTCCAATGAAGGGATTGAGACAAGGAGATCCTCTCGCTCCTTTCTTGTTTCTTATTGCGGCGGAAGGTCTGACAAAAGTCTCTAGGAACGCTGACGAACTTGCTATGATTAATAGTTTGGTGATTGGACGTAAAAAAGTTATAGTTAATATGCTTCAATATATAGATGGGACTTTGTTTTTTTTTATGCCAAGTGAAATCAAAAAGTGTATTCAACATTAAAGTAATGTTAAAACTCTTTTGAGTTGGCTTCGAGTCTGAAGGTGAATTTTTTTGAAAGCTTGGCGGATTTCTTTGTTCTCATCAGTGTGTTATATTACTTTACTCACAGCACCCTTAGCTGGATTATTAGCAGTCTTAGCTCCTTCAACCATATCAAAATCAACACCTTCATTCATAAATTGGTGGGGTGGCAGAAAAGAAGGTGCAGCTGAAATGGCTAAGAATTTATCTGAGAATTTGGCAATCAGGTAATCATACCAAGGTTTTGCATTGACCGTGAAAAACAGCTACCTCATTCATCATCACTGCACCAAATTTCTCCCATGAAAATCACTATTCCTCCACATTAGCTTTTCCTCTTCCTTCTACTCTAGCTCCAAAAAAGTTGCTTTTGCAGCAGCCAAAAGCATAAACACACATAATTATGCAGCACTGCATATCTGCATAAGAACACTTCCATCACATCATCATTCATTGGAACTGCTTGTTGAGTCCAATTGCAGACTAGCATTGACACTTCGTGCTCATAGATCATGATTCCTCCTCAGTCCCTACTACTTTAACACCACTTCATCAGAAGTTTCTCTTTTCTCCTATAAAACTGCTAACTAACAGGATTATGACCGTGGTAACAGCTGCCACTTTCTGCTCACCACCATTATTAAACTTATCTTGCATAAACCGTGATTAACAGCTTCCACTTTCCATATTACTAAAACAAGTTTTCTCCCAGGAAATTCTTACTGCAATCCTTCTCATAAGCATAGATTACGACTTCCTTATACTCCTGCTTCAAATAGATACGATTGCTTCTGCCTGATCTTCCTTTGCAGTCCCACAACCTTCCCAGGGAAAGAACAAAGTTGCAGCTCAAGACCATCTATGCACCAAAGTCCTTTCTACAATGCCTACAACATTACCTTCATTCTGCTAGCAACCTCTGCTACCTTCTCCCTTGTTTGGACCCTTTCAAAAACTCGCATTCCCCCCCTTTTTTATCTGCTGGAAACCTTGGCTAGTAAAAGCTAAAGATTCAACACCTTCACACCAAACTAGTTCTTCTGCCCCCAGAGCAGCACTTTTCAACATCAAAACTGCATAGACTATTCTGCATTACCATCACACAGGTTAAAAGTTGAATATGATAGTTTTAAAAGATGTTTAAACTTTCTTTGTTTAGTTCAACAAACTCTGAATTTTATACAAAATAGCATGATCTTAAGGTGACTTCACCGCAAACATCACCATATCGAGTAAGCCCTGACTTCATAGAAGTTTGTGTTTTAGCGTGAAAAGACAAAGCAATGCATATAAAATTAAGCACTAATAACGTATTAATCCTTTATTTTCGGAAAAAACAATGAATGAGTCAGAGACCAATAAATATCTAGATTGACTCAGACAAATATTCTATCTTAATTTAGAATTTAGGTCCTTAATTAATATATTTGAAGCAATTTTAAATAGAAAAAGTATTTTGTTTTTCTTAATTATCCTACCGATTCAAACAATTTTTTTCTTATAATAATATTAACTATATATAAATAAGAAACACTATCAATAATGTTCTAATTCATATACAAATCAAAATTATAAATAGATGATTATATAAGAATTACTCGTCTAAAATATCTAAATAATAACTATCATACTACTTCAGAACTCAAACCTTGTTGTTTCTCTAATCCATGTAGTCTTTTAAAAAAGTGTTTAAATGGATGGTTATTTTAAATAAATGACTTTAAAGAATCAATATCTACAAAGTATTTATCTTAAAGGGATTAGGAGAATTGTATTAGTCACTTTTATAAGGATATTTTACCTGGTTTTTATTGAGGATAAGTGAATAAACCAGAGCAATATGCACCAAAAGGCCTCCTATAACATAAAGAGTTGATCAGTTGACAAATATCAGATTATAACTGAAAAAATTATTATTGTTTGGTTGCTGGAATGTACAGTCATAATAAAAAGATGAGAGTTGTTTTTTTTATCAGAAAAAATAAATAAAATTAAGGAAACATTTCATTGATGTTCAACCTTTACATAGATAAAGTTTCCCAATGCAGATTAAACATGAAGTCCTTAGAGCAGGACCAACATTAACAATTTCCTTGCAGATTCATTTTGCAGCAGAGAAAAACAGAACAGCACTTTTCCCTAATTAAACTCTGCCATATTTCTCCCCATCTCAAGCCTCTACACAGCACTGATACATCTTCATATAATGGCGTGATTCTACCCCACCGCTGTAGCACTTTGTGAGCTGTCATAACTGCTACAAAACTTCTTTCTGCATAGGCACCTCTTTGTCACAGTCTAGCATGAGTGCCAACAAGGAGCTCTCCCTAGGAACCTCTCCTACAGCACCAACATGTCCCCTGATTAGAGATGAGAGGTGTATTTTATTATAAAGTAACATTTTCTTAAACTCAAATAAAAGCCGCCCCATTGACAAGGTAAAACAAAACTAAATTATTTTCCCTGTCATATCATAATAAAATAATAACTACACATTCATTCATACATTCATATATCCAAATGCTGTTGGAAAGTCCTGAAGGTTACAATTACACACTTATACAGTGCATCTCCAACTTCATAACATCATGGCACAACTCGAGCAAATCACCTGTTTTATAATTTCCATGCTTCTAATATGTCTGCTAACATGTTCATTATCCGAAGGTTCTGATGTAAGAGCTGCCATACTAACTTTAATTTTGTTTCCTGCTATATTGATTTTAATCACTAACTACTTAGGCTATTGTTGATTGGTTTTAGGACATATTCAGCTCAACAGAAAACACAGAAAACTGGTTAAACCATGGTGGGGATATATTCAACAGAAGATATGCCAGCATGGAGCACAAGATCAGCGTTGAAACTGTTTCCAACTTAAGTTTGAAGTGGAAGTTCAACGCAGGCAAAGACATAACTGCAACTCCAGCTATTTTTGATGGCATACTCTACTTTCCATCGTGGAATGGAGACATTTTTGCGGTGAGAACACAAGATGGATCTCTGGTGTGGAGGCAGAACTTGCAGAATCTAACGAGGCTAAGTGCAACAGGGTTTGTGGCAGGTGTTAACTGGACAGTGGCAAGAGCAACACCAACTATAGCAGAAGATGATCTTCTGGTGGTTGGAATATATGGTCCTGCAGTTGTTATTGCTGTCAAAAGATCAACAGGAGAATTAGTTTGGAAGACACGTTTGGACAGCCATAACTCAAGTATTATCACCATGTCTGGAACCTACTACAAAGGGTCAGTTCTTTCTTTTCACCCAAATTCTATAACCTAATTCAACTGGTTTTATTTCACAAATTAACTATTTCTTTCTCTTCATTTCTACATTTACCTAAAATACCAAAACCGTTAAATTTATGTGAATACCATAACAATTCTCTTCTTTTCATCTTAGCATATAAAAATAATACATAGACTTGTTCAAAGCTTTGTATGACTTCAGCATATATCAATCATATTATATGAATAAGTGAAGTCAACTCATTTTCAAAACCTATTTAGTTAGAAATGTTGACTTTAAGGAAATTTGAAGAATATTTAAGATTTAGTTTATCAATCTATTATAAAATAGTAATAATAAAAATAATTTATAATATAACTATTATTATTATAACAATAATAGTAATAGTAACTGTAGTATTATTAAATTGATTTATATGTAAAGTATTTACAAGTCGTCGACCTTGATATAATTTGAGTCTATTATTGTCTTTCCAAAAAATACATCAAAGTCCACTATCTTATTTCATAGGTTGACATTTTACAACCATTGTAATCATATTAAGCAAGGTTTTACCGTTTTAGAGTTTAACTTTGCATATTAAACCAGGCTTAATTTGTAAGTGAAAAGTAAGTAGATTAAAGTCCTTTTCACGTGAGGAAAAAATGTTTTTCTTATATATATAGAGAGATATTAAATATTGTTGCAACTAATTATTAAACTATTTAATATATTTTAGAGTGAATTATTAAACTATTTAATATATGTTAGAATAGAATCTTCATTTAAATTTCAAATTGATTGAGTGATTTCTAAAATAATAACATTTCTGAGATTGAATCAATTAACTTATAGCTTTTCTCTGAATAAATCCAATTCATAAAGCGAATATTTCCAATTTTGGTTTACTATTCCATATGTCACATGAAATTCTGGATCTCTATTTTAAAATTTTTAATTTGGAAGTAATTTAAATTTTTGTTTGACATACACAATTTTTTTTTATAATTTTAAAATTTTGCTTGAATTACTTATCAAAACATTTTAAAAAAAATCTCATTTTCAATTATTATTTTTTATGTCTAAAAGAAAACAAAATTGGCGTCGCCCGGACTCGAACCGGAGACCTTCAGTGTGTTAGACTGACGTGATAACCAACTACACCACGACACCTTTATTTATCAAAACATTTTATAATATTAAATACTTATTTAAGTATATATTTTAGATTTTAAAATTAAAAATAATATGCAATAATTAAAAGTGTGATGTACATGATTATAATTGTACATCAAGATTTTTAAAATATTTAGTAGATTAGAGAAAGAAGATGGCATCTTAATCCAAGCAAAAATACTCTACATGAAACAATACTAGTAAAAATGTTTTGCATTTATATATGAAAGGCGAGTATAAAAATTTAATAGAAAAAAAATACTCAGTCAATAAATAAAAGTCATGATAAATTAAAGATATATACGTGAAGACTGAATTAAAATTAATTATAATTTCAATTGTTATATTGTTTTCAATCAATAATTATTATTATACTTCATTCCATAATTCTTAATAAGATATTTAGGGTAATCCTGAATGGAAAAAAAAATGCCTATCCTATATATGAATTTTGTTGGAAAAGAGCTAGATTTACTTCCAGGAATAATGAAAGGATACAGACAAGTAACTTTGAAGTGTCATTTATATAAAGAAAGTGATGACAAACAGACACATAAAACCACCTTAAAAAAATTCAATGTACAAGTAGTGATTGCAGTGAAGTTGTTCATCTATACAGGGCTTACTATGTCGGGACATCTTCACTAGAAGAAATTATCACATCTGAAGAATGTTGCACCTTTCGAGGAAGCTTCTCGAAGCTAGATATTAAATCTGGTGTGATTTTGTGGCAAACCTTCATGCTACCTGATAATCATGGAAAAAAAGGAGAATATGCTGGAGCAGCTATATGGGGAAGTAGCCCTTCCATTGATGCATCAAGGAACCATATATATATTGCCACTGGAAACTTGTATTCTGCCCCTTTGAACATACTTGAATGTCAAGAAAGAGAAAACAATGCAACACAACCCACTCATCCTGATCAGTGTGTTGAGCCAGACAATCACTCTGATTCCTTCCTTGCACTTGACTTGGATGATGGAAAAATCAAATGGTACCACCAATTGGGAGGGTATGATGTGTGGCTCCTTTCATGCCGCAATTTGTCAACACCTAATTGTCCACCTGGTCCTAACCCAGATGCTGATTTTGGAGAGGCACCAATGATGCTCACAATTCATGTCAACAAAACAAAACAAGATGTTGTTGTTGCTGTTCAAAAGAGTGGTTTTACTTGGGCTTTGCACCGTCATGACGGCAAGCTGATTTGGTCTACGGTTAGGATCTTAAACCATTAAGAATATTCAAAACCTTAGTATTTATTTATGCATGATTATAACATTGAAAAGATTGATCTGTGTAGGAAGCTGGACCTGGAGGAGTTGCAGGAGGTGGAACATGGGGAGCAGCCACTGACGAAGAAAGAGTATATACTAACATTGTTAATTCGGATGGCAAGAACTTCACTCTTAGACCATCGAACAAGACTACGAGAACAGGAGGGTGGGTTGCAATGGAGGGAAAGAGTGGGAAGATCTTGTGGTCCACAGAAAACCCTAGTAATGCGAATGCTTATGGTCCTGTTACTGTAGCTAATGGCATTGTGTTTGCAGGATCCGTAGATTCAAAAGGAGCTATTTATGCAATGAACGCTGAGAGTGGCAATATTGTATGGTCATATGAGACTGGATCAACAGTGTATGGTGGCATGTCTGTGAGTGATGGGTGCATATATGTTGGAAATGGATACAAGGTAGGCATTGGATTGAATCTTGGAAATTTTACTGCTGGAACTTCGCTTCTTGCCTTTTGTGTCTAAGTATAAATTCTGTGATTAGTCATGTTTTATGGTTTTTATCTGTGAATAAGATGTGCACAACAACAAGAAACTATACTTTGTAATGCTATTTTCTCAATCTTATATTGAAATGCCCTTATGTTAACTTGGATGTTAAATCACACCTATTATATGCTACCATTATTGCTTATCTTTAAATTCGCAATAGTGTGTGAATAGGTTTTTGTAACCGTATAAATATATATAGATTTTGATATCTACATCAATATGTAGATTTTTGTGTGTAGCCCAATATTTGACATTTGGACCGAAGTCTAACTGATAAAGGATTTTACTTCCTGCAACCCCTTTTTCAACCTGCACTCCATGGATGCCGCCATTGCTGCACCATCACCATTGCAAAAAAGGAAAAACACTACAGAGGAAGATAAAACATGGTTGTGGAAAAATCTTATTCCAGAAAATTTATTCTGGAAAACTCATTCAAAATAATACATTCTGAAAAAGAAGGTTAAATGGTTATTTTGAAAATTATGGGGGTGCGCCAAGAAATTATGTGGGTGCAGGAAAAATAAAGTCATTCAAAAATTCTGATACATTTTTTAAAACAGTGGGCGTAGCAGCTCAAAGGTTTCATACCAGAAACAACACTGTTTCTTCCTACACCTCCATATCTTCTTCTGTCACCTCCTACACAATATGAAAATACATTTTTATCCTTCTTGTGTCACTTCCATAGAGTAGTTTTCGAATTATGTAATCCGAAAACTCATTTGAAAAAAGACTTTCCGATTACATAATCTGGAGGCTAAATAAGACTTTTGGATTATGTAATCCAGAAAGTAATCATGCATCTGAAAAAGTGCTTTCGGATTATGTAATCCAGAAACTAATTACAAATTTGAAAAATAACTTCTGAATTACGTAATTCAGAATATTATAAAGAAGTATTTTTGGAAATTCGAAAATTTATGGAGACGAGAGAAGAAAGTATGGAGTTGCAGGAAGAAACAGTCATATTCTAAATTTGGAAGCAGGTTTTAGCCCTTTCTTTTTCTTCTCTTTTCTTCTTTGGTCAAAAGTTTTAGGCCTGTTCAAATTTAGCGTGGACCCAAAAAACATTCTTATTTAGCTTTATAGACAATTAATTATTGAAGTAAAAACCAAAAGTTTTCAAACCTTGATAAAAACAAGGAATCTAACTCGATTAATTAAGCAAGACACGTTGTTCTAATATTTTTAATATATGTTCCATTCCTACCTATAAAAACAGAATAATATTTATAAAATATATTTAATTTAATTATATACAACATTAAAGTTGATTTGATTCAAGTTTTGTTTGCATTCAAAGTTAAACTTAACAAAACCCCAAATCTATAAATATAAGTTTTGTATACGGGTTAAAATAATTTTTGAAGTATTGTTTTTAATTTATTTTATTCTTTTTGCGACAAAATGTAAATATAAATTCATCTGTTAACTAGTTTTTTTTTTTGGAAAAATGTTGAGTTTTAACTCTATGTACTCTGATTATGAATTTTTTTTCTAGACATCTTCTATGAATTTATTTTTTCTTGTGATAGTGTAGGATATCATTGTATTCTTTTAAATTGTGTTATCATGTAAAAAGGATTAAATTGCAATCCTATTTTAATTTGTAATTCGTTAAAAGGTTTTCCATTTTTATGATTTTATATTTAAGATAATATAATTTTAATTTAATCCAAAGTTTAATTAAATAATGTTTAGATGTTGAAAAGATAACCTTAAAAGAGAAAGATATAAATTCATTGACTTGGGGCGAGGAGAAATTAATAGCTACGGGTCCACTGGGCCCAACAACAAGCCTAGTCAGAGTATCACATAAACTCTGCTCTTAAGCTGAAAACAGTAAAGTGGTTTGTGACACTCTCACCCACTGTCTTTCATTTCTCCTATTCACTCCTTCGTTCTTCCTTTCTCTTCTTCTTAACACATTATAATCTCTTCTTCTCATCCTTGCTTCATACCAAATTCCTGTGCAAGAAAAATGACTAAGATCTTTGTCTTGCTGCTGTGTCTCATCTTAGCAGCTTCTGGCTTTGCCAATTGCTCTGTTGTTGAGAAGGAAAACATAAGAATCTTTCAGCTCAAGAAAGGTGAACTTTCTTTGAAGGTCACCAACTGGGGTGCATCAATTGTGTCCCTCCTGCTTCCTGATAGGAATGGTATAATTCACTGCTCAAAACTTCAAATCATGGTTTTTCCTTCTTCAATTTCCTTATTTGTCTGTCTCTGTGTTCAGGAAAGTTGGGTGATGTTGTTCTTGGATACGATTCTGTTAAGGATTACACTGTGAGTCTCCTCTCTGCTGTGTTTGTTGATTATTGTGATTTCAGACTTTCTTACCTCATGTGGTTTCTTTTCTTCTGCAAAGCTACAATATTCTCGTGTTCAACAACTTGGATTTATTCAAAACATGTGATAGCTATGAATATTTAGGTTTCACAAAAATGCTTGGCTGGCTAAGATTTGGAGTATACTCTGTCGCTGTCTCCACTCCATTATTCACCAAATATTAACCTGTTATTTTTAGGTTTAACTTTTTAGTAATATATTGAACTATTTTAAAATATTTAAAGCAACAATTAATTTTTTTTATTGGACCACTTTAATAAAAAATTCCTGATATTAAATTAAGATAATTTAAAACTATCAGAAAATATTTTTCTTTTTTTAAATAATTTAAAGAATAATATTATTATTTTGGTTTGAAGACCTATTAAGAAATTTCTAATATCAAGATAGCTTTGAAGTGTGTGTCAGTTCATTGAATTTAGGGTCCACGTGTAAGTCAATTCTTGAATAAAGAAAAGGGTTGCGTTTTATAATTTTCAATGACCCTTTTCTACTTGTTTCTACTTTGACATTTCTACATGCGTACTTATATATATCTATATATACATAATATTTACCTTGATCCGCTGCACATAAAAAGTTTTAGCTTATATTATTTAATTTTTTATTCCTTGTAAATTATTTGTTGTTTTAAGATTGTAGATAAAATTTTAATATTAAAAATTAAAATTCTAGAAGTGAAGCTTCTCCTGCATGTGCTGAAGAAAAGTAGCATACAAGTAATGACAAGTTTAGAAAGGTGTGTTGAGTGTTGCATTGAAGAGGTGTAGGTTGGAACTCACGAAATGATGAAGACCTTGTGCGATCCCCTGAAATATTGTGTTGCAATGATGTTCACGTATAATCATTGGTTGCACTAATGGCCAAACATAACTAAAATAATACTACCTTGTTCTTTTGGTTAAATAATATAATGATTGCAGTTATGTTTAATATTATTATTGAGTAAAATTATAATAATTTAAGACGGAGAATATATTTGAATACATATTAGTATTGGTTACAAACAATTTCATAGAAAATCATCAAAGGGTAAATAGAAAGGCAGTGAAGCACGTTGGAAGTTTCCAAAAGTAATTATTCTTCTGATAACGTAGAAAAAGGACGCACTACACGGGTAGTAGGTGAAGTGGCCCTTATCTATAGAGTTGGGAAAAACATGGCCACAAGTCACGTGATGCACGTGTGGCCTTAAACATCTCACGCCATTTGAGGTTCAGGGTACTAAATCTATAGAAGTTACTTGGTTGAAGTTAGATTTGTGAAGAACTACAAACATTTATACTTTCTTTCAATTCAATTTTCATTTTGCTTTCCTCTTAACCCTACCAAACACATGATTGATATAGAACAAAGTTTGTTCTTGTTGTTTCTCCTAAGATCTCTCATATATAGTGGATAAATTGTGACCAAGTTATTGCATGCCAAACTGTTTGCAGAGTGATTCAACATATTTTGGTGCTACTGTTGGCCGGGTTGCTAACAGAATTGGAGGAGCTCAGTTTACTCTAAATGGAACACATTACAAATTAGTTGCCAATGAAGGAAACAATACACTTCATGGTATGTTTAACATAAGTGAAAAAAGACCTTAGCAAAGAATTTATACCATAGTTGTTGTATACTCCATTCAGCACTACACCTCAGAGTGCTTTGCCTGTCCTATGTATCAGGTGGATCCAGAGGATTTAGTGATGTTCTTTGGAAAGTGGAGAGGTATCAAAAGGAAGGTCCGAGTCCTAGTATTACTTTCAGTTACCACAGCGTTGATGGTGAAGAAGGTACTTCATAGCTACCATTATTTTCATTGCTTCTAAATGATTAAAATAAAAGATCAGTAAAGTGAACCATTTATTCTTGGTTGATGAGAAAATTTACGATTGAAATTACTTGTACACGTACAATAGATCATTGCTTTGTTGGAATAACAGCAGTTGAATTTCTCATCAACAACTTGAATGAGCTTATTTTTGGTGATTGAGTCAAATCGGTACACTTTGATAGCTAAATAATTTCTGACAAAGAGATGGGAGTACTGATATTTGTGTTTCAGGATTCCCTGGTGATTTGATTGTGACTGTGAGCTACATTTTAACTGGGAAAAACCAATTGGTTATACTTATGAAAGGAAAAGCTCTGAACAAGCCAACTCCAGTGAACTTGGCAAACCATGCTTACTGGAACCTAGGAGGCCAAAACAGTGGCAACATTCTGAATGAGGTTGTACAGATCTTCGGTTCCAAAATCACAGTTGTTGACAGCAAACTCATTCCTACTGGAAAATTTGGTTATGTAAAAGGAACAGCTTATGATTTCCTTAAGCCACACACTATTGGAAGCAGGATCAATCAGCTGGCTGAAACCAAAGGTTATGACATCAACTATGTGCTGGATGTTGAGAAGGGGAAAAAGAGGAAGCTAGCGGCTATAGTGCAGGATAAGAAATCTGGAAGAGTGATGGAGCTGTACACGAATGCTCCCGGTCTGCAGTTTTACACTGGTAACTATGTCAAGCATGTGAAGGGGAAAGGTGGGTATGTATACAATGCTCATGCAGGACTATGTTTGGAGACTCAAGCCTTCCCTGATTCAGTGAATCGTCCTAATTTCCCTTCAACAATTGTCACCCCAGAAAAGCCTTACAAGCACTATATGCTTTACAAGTTTTCCACCAAAACTCAATATTAGTCTGCAGAGACACAACAGGAGTGAGGTTTCTCCCAATTTTCTATTATCACCATAAATCAATGTAGCACTTATAAATCTGGATTTCATCCAAACTTGGGGCCATCACAATGAATAATTTACAGTACCTTTCTTGTCTCTCATAATTGGAATGGTGGTCTATGAGTCTAACATCTCGCCTTTAACTAGAAATAAAAAAGATAAAAACATCTTATAGAATGAAAAGATATACTTTTTAGCTTTAAAAAGTAGTGGGAGTCCAAAGTAATATTTTAATACTTGACATCTTGTAAGAGTTTTATACAAAAATAAATAAATATCTTGATAAATTAAGGGAATTTTTTTTCCTATGAATTACTCTTATTTTCCTTTTCTTTAGAATGTGGAAGAAGACCCCAATCCAATACCAATGACTTTTTGTTTCTAATTTCTTAAAAAAAATTATTTTCGTGATATTTGTCGCTGTAATGAATAATGAAACAGCTGTTCCGATGACAGTCAAAGTTGGTGGCGAAACACACCATCTTACGAGGATTTAGTCCTTAGAGGAACACAATTATTGGATCAAGTTTTTCTCTCTCTTAAAATTAACTCTCAAATTCATTTAAAATAATAAAATATCCGGAAGGATTTGATGCGTTATAAAGTATAAATTTTAAGATTTATGAAATTATTAATTTTACTATAATTATTTTAAAAAATCATATTTAATTATGATTTTTATTGCTTTATAGTATAGTTATAATGGATGTATCAACATCAAATACACATATGTATCAACATCAAATACACATATGTATCAACATATATTATTTCACAGGAGAATTGAAGAATTGATTATAATTGTGACTTGTTATCCATGCAACCTATCACAATATTTCTCACACTTATATATACATTACATCTATTTTCATATTTATCAATAGAGAATTAAATATTTGAAATTGAATATACAATTTTATAGAAAAATAAATGCTAACATTCTATACTATTGATCAAGATTCAATGAACTATGAACGTTATATATAGTATAATTTAATTTCTTTTATATATATGATAAATGAATATTTTTCAGAAAAAGTTTTATCTAAAGCATAAAAAAAAAGTTATGGAAGATGTATGACAATTTATATTTCTATCCATGTATAGACATGTAAAAAACAGTCAAAAGCTTTGTAATTAATTCATGTTGTAGACGATGATAATAGTGATTACATATTAATTATATAAAAAAAATTATAAGAAGAGTTTACGATTACGTAGGTGAGATTTTTTTTTTGTTCAGCTAAACTACCATGGAATGGTAGTTTTAACAATCACTGCTGACAGATACAACAAGAAAATATACAGATTCAAATGTGGGCTTCGTGGATTAATTTCCATAACATACTCACTGACAAATATTCTAGAAAAGCAATTGAAAGTTCCTGAGAAATAATATGTAAATTTCTTTCTCTCTGATTTCGTATCAAGTAGTTCCAAGTTGTTTACAACGATCCAAACCAATTAATAGAATTTTGACCTTCAGCGTTGGTGAGGGAGCACACTAACGTTTGGTTTCGATTGGAATTTCCATAGCTGCTCGGAGAATCATCTCAAATGCACTTTGTATGCATGCCATTAATTTCTGTTCGTCTATGAAATCTTTTTCCGTTTTGAGGGTTACTCTTATCACTCCCATATAGCTCATGATTGAAATGACTAGACTCTGCAATACCATTAAATGGTGTTTAAACAGTGCTTTTGTATCACTGGAATCAAGTGAAGGAACAAAGTGATAACAACTTTCCTTCTTAAGCGAAAAATTAATGAGAAAACATTAGAAAATTTAGTTTTGCTATAGATTCTCACATACTGATTCGATTATTAGTTGAAAAATGAAAGAGATTGAGGATACCTCAGGTCCACCAGCCAATGTGAAGTACAAGCCTTTCACAGGATGGTTAACTAAAGCCATCTGCTGTACTGGTCCAACCAAGTTTGAAATCACTGCACTTGATTTTGTCAATGTGCCACGAATGCGTTTGGCTACTGCCTGCAACAACAGGAACTAACTTAACAATTGTAGCATTCTTGTTGAAGTGCTTATATTCGTTACATAAGAAGCAGTCACAAATTATTGGCAGGAAAAATGTAATTAACAACATCATGATCAAATTCAAGTTATAAGTAACCAATATTCTACCTACCTCTTGTCCTCTCAATTTGCCCTCCATGTCCAAAAGTGTCCCGGTGAGAACAACACCAAAAGATTGTTTCTTCCTCTTTATAATATTATGTGAATCCCGAATGAATTCAAGAGGGGTAGAAATTCTGGTCTCGTTTAATTTTGGTATTGGAACATGCAAGAAGGTAATTTTGTTCCCCCATGGACCCTTGGCTTTAGTATTGAGCATATCATTGATTGACTGATAACCTTCAATGTTTCTCGTATTCAGTAATACCAATGCCGTGGAGTGTGAGCTCTTTGATTTGGAATCCATATCTTGCATATATAATCGAGTCCCATAGAAGACAATTCCAGTGATAACATCGTTTATAGTCTGCAATTAGATAGAATCATGGTAATGCAATTTTCTTAAAAAAAGCAAATAACGATACAATGTCAATGATTTGAAGATAATGATGGACCAAATCCATAGTGGTCACATGGTAAAGTTGTTTCATTGCATTGATGGAAACATTATAGAATGTAAACTTTTAGGGAAAAAGAACAGAAGTCAAAAGCTACGAGCTGATCATATTTTTAAAATAGCAAAACTAAGAAGTAAATTTAGTTGTATAAAGGTGTAACATTTTGATTGACACACACATGGCAAAAGACAAATTATAAGATCCAAAAGTTCTACCGCCACAAGTTGAATATTATGTAACTTTGGATATATCTGTCTACTCTGACAAGTAGGCGATCTGATAAAGACGATATGAATGGCTAAAGTCAAAGATAAAATTCAACAACCAGAAATTGTTTTCATACCACTCCAAGTCTGGATTTGATGTCCTTGATATGGTCAATGGAGAATGTCATGCTTGATATGGAAATTGGTTGAAAATCGGCTCCGTCATCTCCAAACCTTATTGGTGTTTTATCATCACTGATGATGCTACTCTTCAATACACTCCATCCAAAATCTGAGACAGTATTGATCGCAGAGGACAACATCCAAGAGAATTTTCTGGACAAACTTTTCGTGGAAGGTTCTGGATTAGATTGTTTGAGAGAAGGAAAGGACAAGGGAAGAAGAGGGTTATCAGCTCGGTGTAGACAAGAAAGAAGTGCACCCATGAGAGAATAGCCATCACCAAGTGCATGGTGAAGCTTAAATATTATAGTGCTACATGCAGCACTTGTAGGGTAGTTGATCATGTGAATTTCCCATAAAGGTCTGCTTTGTGGTAATTGCTCCATTGATATGCTCGATAAATAGTCATGGAAATATTTGTCATGCACTTCCACTGTTTTGCCTTCGGGGAATATGGGGATGTTAACGTGGTCTTTCAAGTTCACATCAACTTGCTTCCATTGTTTTTCTCCCTCTTTATCTTGGACCTGGTTTCATGGCATATTTGAACAATTAATGAGAGTCAAGATAAACCATATGATCAATGCAAATTTCAGACTTGATGATATGCACTTAATAACGAGATCATGACATTAACTAGCCAAATATGGCACATGATATAGAAAGCAAAATGATAATATACAAAACTATATATAGTATATTCTAATGTTCTTAAACATCAGACGCATATGAAAATAAATGAAACAGTATAATAAGGAAGCAAAAGAGAGAACCATGATGGAGGAGAAGCGTGGATTGATGGGAAGGAAAACATCTCGGAGAAGAGCATATGTTTGCAAGTCATCTATTGGAACATCGAATTCTAAAACTCCAATAATGTATATGCATAGCACAGAGCTGTTGAAGTATTGTCCCACAGGACTAACTGGTTCTGCTAGCTCCTCTTTTTGGTGTTCCATAGTATATTTTTTATGAAATTTGACAACTTCAAGGGGGAAATGAAACCATATATATAGTACACAGAACGAAGGTGAGGACGAAAAGCAAGCGATAAGCGTGCCAGAGTGACCTTAGATTGTTGTAAGTTACCATTAAAATTGAGTAAGTTTTACTTTGATAAGAACAAAGGCATAGAGAATGACAGAAGACCCAACAAATTATTATTATGTAAACAAGTATCATATTCCAAACATTTAATGTTAATGACAAAAAATAATCCATTTAAATGGTGCAGCATTCCCTTTTTTACATAATTAGATAGTTTATTGAATACGTTTAAAGCCTGTTCAAATACTTTGTATATTTGTATTGTGAAGATGGTTTTCAATTATGTTTTATATTACACTAGGCGCATTACTTTTTATTATAATAAAAGTAGTAATAATATTTTTCCTACATTGTTTTTCTTTTCCTTTAAAAGAAACCGTACAAAAAATATTTTCTTAAATATAAATTCAAAATTAAGTTTATTTTTGTTTGTTTGACCATTGTGATGTTTTTTTTTTTCTTTTTAAACAATAATTAAACATATCCAGCGGCACTTTCAAATTAAGTCAAAATATAGCTCTTTGTTTTCATACATGCCGAAAAAGCAGCTTGTGTCATTTCATATATATTTTCAGAATATCCATGCACGTAGTAGGGTTTGCACTTGCAATTTCTTCTATATATGAAAATTCTCTTAAATCTAATTTTAAAAGTATTAAAAAAAATTCTTTTAAGAACTGTGTTTGTCCAAACATTTACACATTCAATTAGGTTCACCAAACGGCACCGAATATTGCTGGCTAACTGGTAACTGCATATCACCGAAAATTAAATAAATAAGCTGACCTTAGCATTTATTGTGGAATACGACAAAGATTATTATAGATTCAATCATTTCATACCGTAGATTTTTATATACTTTCATGTCTTAGCAAAATTCAAAATTAATTAAACTTATGTTATTTCAAAGAGGATATTGCACGAGAACATGTATTTGTTTTAATAGGCACAGCTATATAAGAAGTTTATGATAACTCTTACGTTTTTTTTCACTTAATTTACTTACTAGAACACCTTGTTGCACACAATTTTTCGAATGATTTAAGAGACCAACTTAGTTACATATGATGAGAATATGGTTAAGTATGCTTGTGACTAAAACAGATTCATCAAGTTTATTTGTTTAATTTAATTTATTAATTATTGATAAGAAAAAAGTTACAGAGTAGTTTGGTAGTTTAAAAGTATAAAAAAAATAGTATGGAAGAGATTACAGAGTATACATGTGCACATATCCATTCACATCTTCATATTCAATTTAAAACTAAAATATTCCTAGTTCTCATATTAAAGATTTTTTTTGTCAAAAGTCGAAATTTCCATCCTAAATGTCATGCTCCCAATACTTTTACATTGAATTTGAAGTTTGAACATCATTACTCATTAACACTGAAAAAGTCAACTTAAAGGCTCTTGTTAGTTTCATACCTCAAGTGTGTTATGGGTTTGTCGACTCAATTTATTTGGGCCGATAATTCGGTAAGTCAAATAATTATAATTTTGTATTATAAATAGGAATGATGGACCTGTTAAAAATCAGGCGGTTTCTTTCTGCACCTTCATATCACCCATAACTTTTTTAATTCCAAAAATGTCCTTCTATAAATAAGGTAAATATTTGATGGAGGTGTGAATTTGTGTGTATTTCAAATTGTGTAATATATAAATCTAAATCCCTAAACCCTAAATCTACAAATTATATAATCCAAAATTAATTGAAAGGGTGTTGGACCTTATGGATTGAATCATCCAAAACTCATAATCGAATTTAAAAGAATTTTTTGGATTAACAATTTGTAAGGCAAAAGTATATTTTAGATTACATGAAAATATATTTCAAATTAGAAGTTAAGGAAATTTTTAACAAAATATATTTTATATTACATAAATCAGAAGCTAATATCATATCCTAAAGTGGTTTTCTGTTTATATAATCCATAATATACTTTTTTTTTAAATTACTTCTAAATTATCCAAATTTTCAAGAAATAATTTCAGATTAGAAAATAACTTTTGGGATATATAATCCATAATGATTAAAAAAAGAAAAAAAAAGTGAAAGACACATTGAGAAACCAGTGGATGAGAATAGTAAAATACAACTCAAAAATTAATTTTTTCACTACAGAATCAAAAAAAAACTATGAAATCCTTCCAAAATGCATAAAGAATCACCTAAAAAACCTTCAATGAACTCAAAAGGGTGTCAGAGTGCCTTTGGGTATTGGGATGCATGTGGCTGCGCACTGAGAAAGATAGAAAGGAGGAAGAAGGTGAAAAAATTGTTTTGGAGTTTAGGATTTCAGTTTATTTAAGGACAAAAACGTATTTTGGTATTTATTGTGGAGGTTATACATATACATATGGGGGGTGGAGAAAGAAGCAGCTTAAAAAATCATAACATAGTTTTAACATCGGTTGAAACTCCTACTTTAATGATTCTTTATAATATTTTTATTAACAATAAAAAAAGTCAAATATGATTTTTTTCCTCCACTATTATAGGAAATTGATTTTCATTTTTGTCCCAACTTTATACTATTCCGACACTTGTAATGTGAAAATAATTGGAATAAATTTTTATGTATTTGAAAATGATGGTTAATTTTCTTCCAAAGATTAATAATTTTTTTAAAAAAATTATTATTGTTTTAATTGTCGAGAATCATTCTAGTTTCAAGTGAAATCTCAAATTGAATCAATTACATATATAAAATGATTCATTCCAATTATTTTCATAATATAAAATTAAAAAAAAATAATAATTTTGTGTTATAATTAATACAGAAACGAAAAATATGTCGAATTTATAATAATATTGTAATAAAAGGTGTCTAATCCGTGTACAACCATTAAAATTGGTAAGAAAAAGTGGATTTGATATATTTGTGTATTAAATGTAAATATGAGACAACTACCAAAAGTCATCCCCTTTGCTTAACAAAAACTTGAATAATTCCATTATAATTTTTTCTTCAAATTTAATTAATTAATTTCTAAAATTTTACGTTATTGTTTAGATAAACTACAAAGTATATGTAAATAAAATAATAATTTTAATTTTTAAATAAAATTCAACTAATTTATTTGTGTGATACATATATTAATTTTGGATTGACAACATTTGGATAGAAAAATAGAACATAAATATGAAATAAAACTGAAAAATGACATTAACTTTTAAAAAAATTCCACCTTCCGCTTATAACAAAATATTAATAATATTTATAATAAAAAAAATAGAAAAAAAAGTCTTTTTAATAAAAATATAAAGTTAAAATAATTTTTAAAATTAAAAAATTATAAATAATTAAAATATTAGGATATAGGATAGAGTTTGAAAACATTTTTCCTTTTTTATAACGAGTATTGAAATAAGTGACATAAGTATACAGAGAACATTGAAACAAGGAATGGTCCTTATTATGCCGAAACAACTGTTATCCAATACATTTCAAACTTCATTGGCCATAGATTCATGATGATTCATTATCATCATCACACAATCCAATTCATGCAATATACTATTATCCAATACATTTCAATTCATCTCTGATTCGCCATAGATTCATGATGATGATTCATCATCATCACACAATCCTTGACGAAAGAGAGTAGCAAATAGATCCATGGCATGTTTATTCATAACCATCCCAACTTCAACCCCACCATCCTTGCTCTCTACCAAACCAAAGGTTTGAGATGAATTTCTATCCAACGATGTTATCTCCACCTTAGAGGGCTTTCCAAAACCAAAATTAGTATCATAAACTCCAAATCGGTTAGACATTGTTACTCCAATTATTTGTACCCCTTGCTTCATCAAATCCACGAATTGAGAAAACCCTTCTAATAAAACTGTTTCCTGGCCTAACATCTTTACTTTTCTATGAATTCGCTTAGCAACAAGCACCACTCCTTCTTCCTCTAAAAAGTCCAACGGGTCTGCATCCACCAAATTGTTCCACACACAGTTCCCGAAATAGTTATCAGGGATTCGAGGTTCTGACCTGAACCTCCAATCCGCCGCAAACCCAAAAGCAAACTTATCTTTCTCTCTTTCAACTCCGTGAATGGCTTTTGCAATGCAGACTGCCACGTAAGCACAGGTGACAACAAAGGAAGATAAATTCGGTAGCTTTGAGGAAACGGTTGAATTTGATTCTTCCACTACTTCCCACTTGGACAAGACCCTTCTCTTTATCTTCTCCAAATCCTCTCCTGTGAGAACGAACGTGGCCCGAACCGCATCTTTGGGTGGGAAAGCTAGAATCTTCAAGCATCGTCCGTCGCTGTTATCTTGAGGGTATATATTGGATAAAAAGCCCGTCAAATTTTCTGTGAAGAAAGGTCGCAAATGTGCTGGTTCTTTGACGAGGGTTCTGTCAAAGGAAGGCAACAACTCTGGCACCAAAGATGGTATTTGTGTTTCATCGTTGGTTTGGGTT
>Ga0123342_1002683_pt1:0-27500 | contig 29274 bp, 10 predicted proteins | sample Turbeawhitnodule_FD_89960 | JGI IMG/M metagenome (GOLD analysis project Ga0123342, IMG submission 89960) | Root nodule microbial communities of legume samples collected from Mexico - Turtle bean Mexico white nodule | ecosystem: Host-associated > Plants > Roots > Nodule | place: Mexico... | reverse complement strand
CCACAACAACTTAGTAAAACATCATTCATCATGCAACATGTTTGAGAAGCCACCAAAAGGCTTTCATGCAGACAAAAATATTAAACACAGATATCACAAGCAAACTAAAGTTCCAGAAAGAGTAACGAATAGGAGATGGAAACAAACCTTGAAGTAAGAGAGAAGATGCTTCGAGAGACTTGCCAAACAAACCTTAAAGTATGTTATGAAGGAAGAAAGTGAAGAAGGGTTTACTCGTATATATAATAGTGTGGGGAGAGGCGGTGCACGTGTGTGAGGGCCACAAGTTTTTTGGACGGCTGAGATTTGGTGAGAGCTACACGTGGCGGTGATTACGGGGTTTTCGACGAGGTGGGAAAAAGAAGAGGTTCGTTTGGGTGGATGTATAAGAGCATAGTCTTCTTATTCGGGAATAAGAATAAGAGTGAATGCACGAGGAGCAAGTTGCATCCAAACAAACTGATAACAATTCAGAGAGTGGGACCCACAAAGTTCAGGAAATGCCAGCGAAAGATACTGAAGAATCCAGAAACTGGAAAACGTTACATCATCTTTTCTATCTTTTATCTTATTTATCAATACTTTTTCTTTTTATTTGATTTTGTATAATAATTAGAATTATCATTATTGTTTTAATTTCAGTTTAGAATTTTAAACTATATTTTAATTCTATAGGAATAAATTTATTATATTTAAAGATTTGATACTAATTTTATTTTTGTTGGGATCAAACAAACTTTACAAGACCCAATTGTTCTTACGCTTTAAGTTTGAAAATTCAAAATGTAAAAATGCAATTATTAACAAAATATAGGGTTAAAAAATGCAATTTAATATTATTAAGTGACTTTCCTAGAGTGATTGGTTTGTTGATTCCGTGATCTGTGACGTGGGTGTTACGATGAGTTAGGAGAAAATTGAAATTTGTGCTTTATATTCTCTTAATTAATTTATTCTGCCTTAAACAACATATCTTAACAATTATTTTTAAATATATAATTAAATTATAGATCGTTTCAATCATAGCTTGGACCATCCGACGATTGACTCGCACTACCAGCGGTGCGAGTCACAAACGACTTGGCATTGACAACACTACGAGAAGATTCTACTAGAGAGGCATTATTAATATTGACTGAAGAACTTGACTCGGCACTCGGAACAAACAACACAAGACTCAAGCTTAGAAGGGAAGCGTAAACTTTTTAAACTATCAGTGAAGCGCTATTTATAACCAACAAAGTAAGTGAGAGAATTACCTATCTATTGGATCAAACATAATCTAACGGTTAAGCTTACTCGACATATGAAACGACACAAAATCTCCTCCGTTGAAAACATCTGATGGAATAGTGCATCGTCACATCTCTGCCATACATTCAATGCTGCTAGTTGTCACGCACTCTCGGAATCCCCAGCCATTCTATACGCTAAATGAGTCAATGACACACTGCAAAAGACACTCTCACGATATCAGGAAGCCACTACACACGACCTGTTACCACGTATTAGTGAACTAGTTATTTGGCAAGAAGATGCCCAAGTCAACCTATAAATAAGACTTCTAAAGGGGAAAATGTACGTTTTTTTAGTAGAACAAACTAATCACTAGCACTGACTTGAGCATCAGAGTGCAATTGCATGTACCCTGCCGACCGACGAAACGCGCGTGAGAGAGAAGGAAGTTTGAAGAATTCAGAGACTACTAACACGACAGCGAACTGTGTATCGAGTGGATCAATATTACTCAGATCTCATCGTCCACAAATACAAAATATATAACTAAATTATAATTTCATTTAATGTATCGGTCATTAATTCACAATAAAATATCATAATATAACAATATAATAAAGATAGTGATTAAAAAATTGTTGTTTATCGAGATTTATTTGTTTTAGTCCGATTTCATACATTAGTCCAATTGGATGTTAAAGTTTAGTAAACAAATAAAAGAGAGTCAATTAAATATATCAATATCAACTTTGTTCAGATAAATAAAATTTGAAAATAATAATAAATAATAAATTTTTAAATAAAAATAATAATTATAAATAAATTAAAATTAAAAAAATCAGAAAAGTATAAATCTTTAACATATCCTTTTGCTTTTAACATAAATAAAGAAAACTAAAATAGAAAAAGTGTCACCAAAAAATCAATTGGAAAAAAAAATGAGAGAGCAAAACGAACAAAAATGGATTTCTCTTATTTTACAGTAATGAAAGAACTTTTATTTGGATTGGAATTTCGAAAAAACAAAATAGCTAGATATGAGGGAAGTTACCTATTTACCATTCATTACTGTAAACGTTTTTCTTAAAAAATAATCGATAAACTTTTAATAGATAATTAATAATGATTTTTTTAAAAAAATTCAAAATTATTAATTATCTTAAATACGATTATAAATATAATTCAAAAACATAGTCGATTATATTAATATATAATCAGTTATACATATCTTTTAAAAAATAATTAATTATTCAAATCTTAAATGATCAGTGATCATTTGCATATCATAAATGACACTAACAATAATTGTTATCAATTAATAGTCTTTTATAGCTGACAAATGAAAACTAAACTAACTTAAAGTTAAGGTGAATTAATATAATTTAACTCATTCAATGTAATTTTTTATTACGCATGTTAATTGCTTTTTTAGTATTGTTTTACACATTTTCAAAAAAATTGTAAATTTGTTTAAAAAGCTACAAACGAACCCCTACAAAGTCAATAAACCTTATTGTGATTTTTTTCTATATTTTATTAATTTTAAATATTCAAACCCCGTTTTAGAGTTAGTATTTTTTTTTTAAATTTTGAATCCAAAATAAAATTTTATTTAAAATAGAAAATAATATCTCATTATTATAAATTATATTTTGTTGAGAAGCTTAAGAAGCCCAGCTTTATAATAAGTTACGTAATAATTCACTTTAAATATAAAATGAAATTAAAAAATTATATATAATTGAAAACATCTTTGAATCTAGTGTCATAATAGGTGATAGACTTTGAAAAACCATTTTCATTTGAGACAGCTAAAACTATTGAAGTTATGCCACACTCTGTTTGGAGGACCAACTTTTTATGTATATACATTTTGTGTGATTCCAGAATTATTTTTGAATACTTTTTTAACCTAGTTTGAATATTTTTATTCTACTTTCTACCAAAACTTCTTTCGGATAATCTCATTTAGTAAAACTTAAATTGGGTATGCAAACTTTTGTTTTTATATTAATTTTTCATTGACATGTGTTTGTTCAGAAATTGGGTATGGAAACTTTTGGATTTATGATTTTTAATTCGCATAAAAATACAAAATAAACCCAAAAATGATTTGAAAAGTTGGCATAGTATTCTCTTAATTTGAGAGAATGTTGCACAAATAAATATAAAAACATTTAGATTAGTTACAAATCCATAAATCAACAGTCATATTTATGGAGAGAATTTGTAGAAAAAGTTAGGGTTAAGTGTATATTTATAGAGTTGGTCCTAAAAATAATTTGGTAATTTTTCACATTTTTTTGAGGTGGAGGACAAAATCTTCATGAAAAAAAAAATTGAAACCCAAATAATTTCAAATAAATACAACATAAAATATTCATTCTTAATTTATTGGTCATATTATCACACTTTCACTTTTTTATTTTATTTATTAATCATATAATCTTATAATTAAATAATTTATTAATAAATTGATATATAATTGACGAAGATATAAAATTTGTATGATTTTAAAATTCAGATAAAAAATTATAAAATTGAAAACTTAGTAATAAATTTCAAGAAATATAAAGATGTGAAAAAACTTCGAAAACTAAAAAAATTCACTAATAAAATACATAATTTAAAATACAAAATATTTAAATGAAAATCACATTTCATTAGTCATATCATTACACCGTTACTAATTTGATAATGAATTAATAGATAAAAGATGTATAATTTTGAAATTAAAATGATAAAATTTGCGAAAGTGTAAAAATTTAGGAGTAAAAAGATACAACTAAGCCTAAATATTATATAATTTAAATATATGCTTATAATATAAATTGAAAATGAAATTTTCCAAGGAAACAAGTATCTTTTGGCTTTATATCCTAATGTTGGGCAATCCAACTTTCCAAATCTCAAGATACATATTTGATGTCAAATAAAATAATTTAACAAACAATTATCTTTAAAATTTGAAGCAAATATTTATATTTTAAAATTCAATAATTCATTTTGTCTTCAACCTGCATTCTCATATACTTCCTAACTTAAATCTCTTTACACAATAATGAAGGAAAAAGGTGACAAATACAAACCATGAACACAACAAACAATCTTGCAACAACTGCTACGAACAAACTTCAATAGCTTTACACAGATTATGAACAAGCATGCATCCACAAACTAGTCTAATCCAGGTGCAAATGACATAATTGTGCACAATATTATTAAATATTATCATTACAATCATCAAATTCTTACTATTTTTAAAATAAAATTTAAATTTACCGATATCATTTATTAAAAATAACTACCTTATCTTTTTTCATTGGTTTTGATGAATTGATTATTTATTTTTAAATAAAAACCAAAAGGAATGTTAAGTTATTTAGGATCTCTTGATCAAGATAAGTCTAAAATAATATTAGTGTTATAATGATGGTAGCAAAAATACTACTATGATGGAATACAAGGAGTAAAGACCCCTAAGACAGCTTGAACTAAAATATACTATGATGGTAATGCAAAGTAGTCTAAATATTTAAACAGGCTCACAGATTGCAGATTACACACCTTTATGAATCATTAGGGATATGATTAATAATGAATTATGGAAGGGGGCGTCTTAAATATCATTTACATGAAGATATTCAAAGCAAGATAAGGAGACAAAGTATAAAACCTCTATGTGCTAGGTTTATCTGGCAAACGTTTCAGATCCATTTCAACTTGGTGGATTGTCCATTGCATGTTCTCCAATTTCTGCACAATGTCACCAACATATGAAACTTGAAAAAAAAAAAACAGACCGTAGAAAATTGAAATGATGAGTTTGTTTTTTATATTCAGTTATATTATCATATTGCTTCGTTTTTGTCATCACAAACAAGGAAAGTTTCGGACAGACAGAATATAAATACCAGAGAGAATTTTATAGAAGTTGGTTGACATATCTATTTGTATATAAGTATTTGGTGGAAAACCAAAAGCCATTGACAGAAGCAGTTCAACACTTGAGTCTTTTAACCAAAGTTTGGGTTCGATCCTCCGTTAGAACATTTAGTTACAACAGAAGGTACCACTTTGCTTTAGAAATGACAGAAGCCCCGAATAGCTTTCCTAGTTACAACAACAAATATATTTGGTTCAAATGAGGTATTACCTGCACAATGTCATGGTACTGCCTTGCAATGTTGTCAAAATGAGGATCAACACCCTGGTACTCGCGCAGCCGGGTAACCTGGTACAAAGATCAAAATATAACTAAAACAGACATGATGAACGATTGGAGTGGCGGAGGAAAAGACAATCATAATGAGACCAAAAATAAATTCAAAATCTTCTATGATAAACTTATCTATAACCAATAAGAAAGAAAACAACAATGTAAAATAAATTAAATTTCTCTATTAATTTATAATCAATTTTTACATTTCAATTTTTACAAAAGCTCTCTAATCTCTCCCATTTAACTTCTCATACAAGTAAGGTGCATAAAAAATGATTTTAAGCTGTAAAAGTTTGATTTATGAAAAAAAAATCTAAACAAGGCCTTGATACTAGAAGGAAGGCTACTGACTAATACAACGTAACCACTAACCGAAACAATTTTATAAAATTATTTGACAGATGAAACAAAAATTAGATTCGGGTACTGGTTAAGATACTAACTGTCAACCCTTGGCACAGACTCCACATTTCAAAATGCCACATTAACAACACTCACTACAATTTTCTTAGTCTTCTGTACCAAAGAATTCACATTTTTTATGATGTAGATGATAGTATTACTTCACAATTTGCTCATCAAGTGCATGTTTCAATTCCTCGTTCTCTTAATTCGGTTCTGGTCTTGCAGTATCCATCAAAATACTTTAATCTCAATCATATTATAATAAGTAACAATTATTTCTTATTCAACTAAAACAGTTACAGTAATGAGGAGACTTGAGAATATTGTGTAAAAAATGATAAGGTATTTAAGATTTGAATTTGAACAAATGTACTATGATGTGCCCATTAAAAGTTCTCTGATCCATATCTGGGGAACACTAGAAAAGAAAATGACAAGACAAGAAGCTCTCAACAAGGATGGCATGTTCTGAGCTAATTTTACAAAGTTACCTCATGTCTTATCACATTAACATTTTTTTTTTTTTGGTGAAGAGCTCAGTTCATGGTAAGAAACTAAATAGAACTAAAGTCAAGGGCTACTAAATTACATTAGTTGTAAAACATGCGTAAGGACATCAGAACATACCGCTTTGTTATACGCAATCGAAGCTTCTTCTGTTGCCTCAACAAGATATTTCCTAACATTGAAAAGGGAAAAATGGTTTATTAACACTAAAGAGTGCTCACAGACTTATAACGATTCTTTGTTCATACCTTATCTTATGAAGAGCAGGTATGGAGTCCTTAGTGTAAGTTTCAAGCAGGAGAACGTGTTCCAGAACCCTGAAATGAAATGGGTGAAATCACAATTATAATAGAGCCTGACAAAACTAACATATTGCTGCTAATATCTGGACTTAAATCAGACTACCATTTTGGACAAACTTAGACAAATCACGCTTCTATCTGATTCAGGGTGGAGGTCAAAAAATGTATAATGTATGAAATAGTTATATAAAAAAAAGGAACTTAAAGAGTTAAGAATAGAAATGCTATTATCTTAATTTAGGATTAATTAGTTTCAAGAATTATGCCTCGAGTTTAAGATTCAACATCCTTTTGTTTAGGCTCAGCCCCATCCAATTCTTTTTGCACTTTTTCCATTTATCCTCACTAAAATATAATAATCGTTCATTCAACAAATCTACTGTGATATATTTTTGCTACCATCCAGCGCAACATCAAATTTGTATACTGTCTAGATTAATGCATCAGTCTTACATTGTCTAGATGTTATATACTAATTTTATATTACCTTAACTCTTAAGTAGAAGCAACGTTTTGTATCTAACTTGTACAAGAAACATCCACTTTGGAATTTCAAATATGGTCTATTAAACAATAAAAACAATTTTTTTTTTCAAATGATCTCATATGAGACTTCCTCTAAGCAATTGTTAAATTTATCATCCATTTCTAGTTACTTCAAATTTCAAAACCCCGACAGTGTATTTATGGTGGAGAACAATGAAAATATATAAAGGTAGCAGATAAGAAACTAACCTCAATTTCGCACTCATGGTCTCACACCTTTTACAGAGCCAAGTCTTTTGCAGGTCATCCTACAAGTACATGGGGTAAGTCCAGATATATCTTTAGCAATCAATACAGTGGAATTTATTAAATAATGAGTGCTGACATATTTGTGTTGATGCTCCAACTTCAAATCTTTGACGAGTTTAATAAGCACTGCAAGTATCTGCTCCAAGACCTATTTAAGCATAATAACATTCAATATCTACATACCACCATAAACATGTTAACAAAAAGGAATTACAACTTATAATGCATAATACAGCACACAAGCAAATTCTTTATCTCTCTCACAGGCACATAGATTTAATATGGGAGTTTCAGAAAATGTTTGTGTCCACTAGAAAGATGGTTCTTGTACTAAATGCTTGTGCACATACATTGTAATATTCAGCAAACTTTCTATCTGCAGAATATAGGTCATCACGCAGAGCTGTTTCTTCTCTTTCAATCTCCTCAATCAACAATTTCACCCTGGTAAAGTAACAGGAAAAAAAAAGCAACAAAATGTAGTTTACAGTTATTTTCCAGGATGGAACTTACAATTACCACTACAAATATTTGTTGTTAGCATAGGGTGCACCCAACAGAAAATATAAGATAGATCCTTCACCTATAATTCAAAATAAAGTGAAATTATTTTGAAAGAAAAAAAAAATTCTCCATCTTGCTGAGCTAAATAAACCTTTGTTGTTACAATCAGTAAAATAAAGCAAACTCCTATTAGACACTTTCATCATTACACAAATCTAAAATTGAATGAATACATATCTAACCTCATCCAACATAACATAAATATAGACGTGATTTTGTGGGTCAGTAAATTATAGTTGACTATATGTAATAAAACTCACATGTCTCATCTCCTGAGAGTTGAGACGAGACTGAAACTGGCTAGCCTTATATGCCTTAACTTCTCATGTAAGTGGATACATTGCCAAAAAAGAAAAGGATTAGGCTACACAAATGAACACAGACCTTTCTGGAAGCCTAGAACTTGAACTTTGACTTGCAGACGATGAAGAATCTGAAACAAGAAATGAGGAATCAGTTAGCACATAAAATCAAAATGGTAACCAAGGAAAATCAAAATTCTCCAACCACAACTCCAAATATAAGTAATAAGCAGTTCACAGTTACCATTATCATCCAATACAAAGGCGTCTGATAATTTTTCACATTTCATTTTCAGGCGAGCATCTACCTCCCGTGAAACAGACAAGCGATATTCAGTCATATCCTATGACATATGGTTAACTTGTCAATAACAAAAGGCATAACATTTAATCACATAAAATAAAAACATAAATCTAGCACAGAAAGAGCCTTCTTAGCTGACTTTCATATGCAGTTAAATAGTATACCACAGATAATGGTGTTTTTTGATGCTGAGTTTGCCACAAATAAGCAGGCGTAATTCCCAGAAAACGATTTGGAACACCACCAACTCCAGGATCCACTGGATCCGAAGCAACAAGAGCAGAAATAGCCCCACTGACTGAGCTGTTTGGAGTGTTATAATTTGAAGAGTTGGCCCCACTAACAGTACTGTCAAGGGAGCCTCGAGAAACTACACTTAGCTTTTCAATATCTTCATCATGAACTTCCCCATCTTTGGAGATAAGAGGTAGTCTCAATCGTTGAGCTGCTTCAGCAACAACCATTTGATGCTCTAAAGTCTGATAAACCTGACAATAATATATACATGTAAACTTTGTTTAAATCAATAAAGACCAATTTGCCAAAAAATAAAAACTTATAAACAAACAAAGCCAAGACTCAAACTTTCCAAGACCAAAAATCAACAACATTCTTACACAGGCCATATATTTGTTCATAAACTAAACTAACTTTCAGAAGCAATAATTCAAAACCTGAGGAGAGTTCCTCAACCCGAGCTGTGGATACAGGTTGCCGGTATCTCTAATTCCACCAAGGTTAGATACAGAAGTGGCTTGTTGATACTCTTCCACCATTGCTATAGCCTCAGAATATATAGCCTGCAGCCAGATCCCCATATGAGAAATACAAATCACTAAGTACAAAGAAGGTCATTAAAAGCATTAGTGAGTAGAGTAGATCACATAATTTTCAGTCCTTCGAAAAAGGCTAAGACCAAGAAATAAATTGGAAATTGATAGGAAGTATCTTACGGCAAATCATATTTTTGAAGTTTTGGTCTTTAACCAAACTGAATAACATCATGTGATACATACAAGTAGGAAATCTCACCAAGTGGGATAAAAAACAATTGTCATTGTTGTTGTAAGAAAACAATCACACTACACTTAACCAACACATTCCAGTGATACCAAAGACTGCAATCTTACACCTAAATCAAGTCCAAATATCACATACCATTTTAGCAAATCTCTATTTTAAGCTTAGATGCAGCACCTTAGGTGGTGTTTTCAATGTTATACAATCAGAATTGAAGTTTCATCTTAATAGTCCACGTAATCTTTTAAAGCAAGCCATATACCACTGATTAACGAGGTACAATTCCAATTCTGATTAAATAACAACACAAACAGCACCTAAAAAGTATAGTATACAAGTTTTATGCTTTCAACAAACACATATTATACACTCCTTAAACAAATAAGCCTTTACCATGGCTTCCAGGTAACGCAGTCTTTCTCTGCACATTTCCTCTCTGGCCTGCAAGACAACCCATGAAAGATCAATACCCAACTCAGTTTTATTTAATTTTGGGGAAATTCAAAAAAATGGGTAAGAAAAAGTATAAATTTTGAAAAGAAGAACGGAGGAGCCATATGGCAACTGTTGTGGGACTTTTCACAAACACATAGAGATCAGAATGGGGAGAGAGAGATACGAGTTGGAGATCGTTGAAGAGAGGCTTGGAGATGAGAGATCCATCGGAAGCGAAGCAGTGACGCTCAAGATGATCAACCACCTGCGCCACGTCGGCGGGGAGGCTCTGGCCGTGCAAGCCCTTCACCATCGACCAATACGGTGTCGCTTTCCAGTCACCTCACTGTTCTTGTGTTCGATGCCTTCAACTTGAAGAAGCGCCAACTTTGTTCAACATCTCAATTCTTAAAACCGTCCACATATTTAAAAAATTACAGTAATAATAATAATGTTGTATGTTTTAATTATTTTATAACTATGATAATAATAAGGAATAATATATTACTCATCCCTATTTAATATAAATTGTTTTTTTTTAATTTAATTTTTTTAGATTTTCTTAGTATGTAAAAAAATATGGAATACCTTTTTCAGGCAAAATCTAGTTTAGCTGGTAAAACATGAGTTTGAATCATTATGGTTGAACAAAGCATCAATTAATCTTAATTTTAGTTAATAAAACAATTTTTTTAAAATGTTAAACAATTTATTTTATAAGTTTTAAACTTTATTTATTTATCAGTTAAGATTTATCCAAAAAAATTTATATTGATTTAACTTTTTTTTTCTTTATGAGATAATAAACTCGTAAGAGTACTAATTTAAGGAAGAAAGAAATATATATTATAACAATAAAATTCACATATATTTATTGTTTTTATGAAAGGTAGATTTAAAGATAAGAGCACTTTTAGTGGTTTTCTTTTAGAAATGTTGGTTTATGTAAGGAATCTTCTCTGTTATCAGTAATACTTATCGATTATCTCTTATGCAATTAGGTTAAATTTGCAATTTAGGTGGGATGTATAAAATATAAATACAGGTTCTAAAAAATACTTTAAATAAATAAATTATTTAAATTTTAATTTATTTATCTTATTTTTTAAGCTTATCTTTTTTAAGCTTAGAACTTTCGACTTCTAGGTTCTGTTATCTTATTTGCTTGTTTTAAAACAAATTATGATTTGTATTTTTAAATAATTTTATCTTTTATAATATTTTATGTATAATTAAACTAAATCAGTTTTATCAAAATCTTTTCTTATCATTAATTTTTACGTACTTTATCTATTTGTTACTATTTAAAATCCTTCAATAAATTATATCAAAATCTTTTCTTATCATTAATCTTTATAATTTATCTTTTTTTTACTATTTAAAATCCTTAGCACATTTACACTTCACCATTCTCTCGGTATTTTTTTCTTTCTTTCAATTCTGAAGTTTTTTTTTTCCATTTGATCCTCGTTATCATGGACTTGAAAAATTTGAAAGATTTGCTTGCAAGTGTTACAGATAGAGAGTCTCTAAATCAACTATCTTCAAAGCCATTTCAACCTTCTATGCTAGATTGGCTAATATCTAAAGATATTCCTCAGTTTTATAGTAAGAAAGAGTTACTTCAACTTGATGATTACTACGAACAACTTTCAAGCTGTTATGAATCATATGCAGAGAGAAATAATGCACCAAGAATGGTCGAAAAAAGGTATTTATAGTTTATTTTATTTATTATTTTAATTTTTTTATTTCATTATTTTTCATTCCTATAATTAGTGTTTTTTTAATGTTGTTTTGAGTTATAATCATTTAATGATATTTGTATTTATTATTTCATAAGGTAATATTTTTTATATAATTCCTTGATTGAATATGAGTTTAATAGGACATGACTAAAGCTTTGATGATTTGGCGCCACATAATCGTTTGATTTTCAAACAGTAATTAATTTGTAAGTTAATTAGTACAATCCTAAGAAGATATTATATTTCACTAAATTATAATTCCTTAAAAAAAATTATTAAATAATAATTAAATTTAGAGAGTAAAATAAATAATTAGATACTATTTTAGAAACTAAAAAATTATTAGTATTTAAAGTGATTTTTATTATTAATAAAAATTATAAAATAATTTATAAATTGATATTTAAATTAGCTACTAAGATTTTAACTACTAATATTTTATATTTTAACTACTAAAAGACTAATAGAGACTAATTTAGAATATAAAATATTAGTATCTAAAACTTTGATAGTTAATAATGAAATATTAATTTAAAAACTATTTTGTTAAGAAGTGGACTTTAAGCCTAACTCAACCCCATAAAACCGGCTCATAAGGTTGAGGTTTGCACCCACTTATATACAATGAAAGGCTCTCATCTCTAGTCGATGTGGGATCTCCAACATATTTTATAAATTTTTATTAATAATAGAAACTACTTTAATATAAATAGTTTTTTTTTAATTTATAATTTCTATTTAATTGATTTTCTAGTGGTTATTTTTAATTTCATTAAATTAGTTTTAATTTAACAGTATAACATTTTTTTCTAGATTTCTATTAGTTTAAATTCAAATATATCATATTTTGATTATATAAACTAAATTGAATTTGTTAAATATCATTAATTTTGATAGACTTCTTAAAAAAAATTATTTATTTTTAAAGTTAAATTTATTTCATATTTTATTCCATTAGTATGCATTTGTTTTTATGAATAATTTTTTTATTAATTTGAAAACTAATTATATGGTAAATGAGGATTAAAATGGGTATAACTATTATTTGAAATATGACTTTTTGCAGATGTAGACAAAGTGAACAGACCTCAAAAGATGAACTTGTGGTGTCAAACATTAAAAAGGCAAAGGGAATAGTAATAAGTTCAACACCTTCACCTCTATTACCACCCTCACCCCCACTTCTATCTCTATTACCACCCCCACCCCCACCTCGACCTTTACCTTTATCTCTCTTACCACCACCACCTCTCTTACCACCACCACCCTCACCTCTATCCCTATTACCACCACCACCTCTATCTCTATTACCATCCCCACCCCCACCCCCACATCTATCTCCATCATCATTGTCGTCAAGGGTAATTATGCTAAGTCTCACACCCTCACCTCTACCATTATCGCCACCAAGGCTAATCACGACGAGTCCAACATCTCCACCACCATCAAGGGTATTTGCGATAACTCCAACACTTCCATCAGCATTAGAGCCACTCGATTTGTCAGTGGAATTCAAAAATCGAGTCATTGAATTGAATGGATATGATCTTAAATTTCTCATGCACAAGAGACTTTTCTTTTCGGATGTGAAACCAAATAGTAATCGTTTATCCATACCAGTAAAGGAAATAAAATGTGACTTTCTTACTCTAGACGAGATTACAAAGTTGGATAAAAGGGAAAATGGAAAACCCGTTGGTTTGGAAGTGACCGTGTTGGATCCCTATCTTAGAGAATATACCTTACCAATGAAGAAATGGGAAATGAAAACAAACACCTACAATCTTGTAAAAGAATGGAACAAGATTGTGTTGGCTAACAAGTTTGAAGAAGATCAAGAACTCCAAATATGGTCCTTTAGGGTTAACAACAAATTGTATTTACTTTTAAACAAACTTTGAATTTGAATGTTTGGTTCTAAAAGTAGGCTAGGGATGAAATATTTTGTCTATTTTTTTTTTAGTTTTTCTTAAATAAGGTGGAGTTTCTCACCAAATTTGTATTGTTAGTGAGAAATATTTGTTCAAATAAATTTAATTTTAAAAAATATTTAAATTCAAACATGCTTTTATTGTTTTATTGGTTCTTCTATAAAAGTGTTAACTTAATCATATATAATGTATCATTTTGTGGGATGAGTTAGTGTTATTAAATATTATCATTTTTTTACTTTTGAATAATAAATTCTGAAAGTTGTTACCGAAAATGGTGTACACAATAATTCATCAATATATGCAAACTCACAATATATAATCAAAATAAAATAAAATAATTGCATGAATATAATATACACTCAAGTAAATGCATTGATTACATAATTTAAAGTCAAAATTTACTAAATAAAAGTTAATACAAATTAAAAGTGAAATAGAAATTATATAATTCATTAAAGGTCTTATGCTATCTCATTAATAAAATCATTATGAGTAACATCAACATTTTGATTGAGATTATCTACTACAATACTCAATGAAGGAAAGGTTGACATTAAAAACTCAATCCATAAGTATTATAATATATAAATAATTTATTGATCATATTATTGTTGTATATGTTTCTTGTTTTCTTAGTAGAAAGATCAATATTTAGTGTAGACTATGAATGTCTTTAGCGAATAAAGTCATCACTCAAGTCCATATAAGTTTCCCTTCATATCCTTTTTAAAAACCTTCAAATAAACTTCATTATCACTAATATAAATGTAGAAGAATATACTTTATGCATTATTGTGAGGCTTGCTACTTCACCTTGTTTAAACCCTCATGATATTTCTCAAGCAAAATAAAAAAAAAAAAATACTAAAAGTTGACTTATAGTTATTTTACAATTTACATGTCCAATTAATAAAGTTCAACACATATGTAAGAACAAGCATTAAAAAAAAATTATATATTAATCATAAAAGTATATTACCAAACAAATATATTATGTCTAATCCAATTCAAAGCATTTAAAATCAACATGTAGACCAAGCTAAAGTAGATACAAATAGAAAATTCAAACACATGCCTTTCTAAAGACTTGTATTTACCATATCCAACCAAAGACTAACACCTGACTCATTTTAAGCTAAAATAATTTACATGCAAATCTCAACTTTATAGGTTAGGATAAGTTCATTAAACAAAATATTGTATACCTATAAATGTGAATCAATGTACACTAACATTTTCTCAACTTCCCACTCCTAAATGTGTTAAACTACAAGATTTATACGAGAAACAAAGGTATCTTTATTAATCATATGCTCTTATATTTAATACTTAAAAATAAAAAATTAGCCAACACACCATCCTAGGTATGCTACTTTTAATGATTGCATACATCACACTATTCATTTATATAACATACTATTTCTTAAAGAAATGAATTCATTCAAACATAATAATTAAACATTTATAGAATAAAACATTCAAATTTGTATATAATATTATAAGCTAGGAGTATTAAACATGTAATTGCTTGAAATTAAATCAAAATATATCTTAGAGAGTTGAAGATTTTCGCTTGAGTTAAATCACTTTATTTTAGTGGTATTTTCCAATAAAAACAAGAAATTTTCGAGTTTCTTCTTGTTTGAGCGATAAGTTAAATTGCTTAAGCATCGTACCAACATTTGAATGATATTCTTTGCTTAATACTTCCAAAACATAATAGAGTCCTCACCCAACTCACCAAGATTTCTTCTCTTATCGACCAACCTTTGCATGAGTAGTCCAAATCCAAAGGAAAGAAAAATCAATGTTACTCATCTCTTGTTCATGTTTTAAATTCCAACTTGAGCAAGGAGTGATAGTACTTGAGTGTCCTACTAGTCATTTGAATGATAGTGATTTTCTCTCAAGTTTGATGGTCCTCGCTTAAGTGTCGCTCGATGCTCAAGTGAGATTTACTGAGACAATAAGTTTTGTAGGATTTAAAAATAAATTTCGAAATCCAAATTCTTAATTCAAAATCAAGTTTAAATTGCTTATTTACACTCAATTGCAACATTTTCCTATCATAACTATTATAACATAAATTGATCATTTAAACCAAATTTAACAATCTAACCAATATAAATATGTTAAGACAATAGACGATCTATCACCCAATAAACAATCTCATATAAAAGTCTATATGTTTTGATGATAACAAACACTATAGATGCGTTATGACATAACAAAGCTCACTCATATGCAATCTAAGATTAGACAAAATGATTAGAGAAGATGAGCAAGACTCACTAGACAATCTCACAATAAAAAGATTCATTGGACAGTGTAATAAAGGCAGAGCACACGATACAACAATAGAAAAACTGTAAGATGATCCAATCTTGGTCTAAATATTGGAAAAATTTCTAACTCTCATAAAGATAACAGTTAAAGAAGGAACGTTTTCCAAATGAATGTTTCAAAGAAGAATACACACGTTAAATGATATCAAGTAATGTGTTAGACGATATCGAAGAACTGCATTAGACGATCTCACTAGAATGGATAAGACAAAATAGTTAAGAAGAACATATCGAATGATCCTAATGCTCATGAATGCATAAGATGTTTTCATAAAATGATCCATTTGGATACTACAAGAAAGAGAATATCAAAGTACTTGCTTATAAGCTATCAAACAATCACTAAAGATTGTACATGTAAGACAATACTATTATTTTCTACTCGTCAGATGAACTACTACGTCGAGAACTACTACTAGCCTCAGGTTTGCGTTTAAAGAAAACAACAATCAAGTTGAGTACGAAGCCTTGACAACATGGATGTTGCTAGCCAAAGAGTTGGTGAAAAGTAACTCATTGCTCGTCACCGGGCAAGTCACTGGCGAGTATCAGGCCAAGGACCCACAACTAGCTTCATACCTCAGGTACGTAAGGATCTTGAAAGCAACTTTCTCAGTGTTTAACCTTGTTCATGTTCCAAGAAAACAAAACTCCCGAGCAGACCTATTTTCTAATCTAGCTAGCTCAGGGAAGGGATGTCGACAGAGGTCAATGATCCAAGAGACATTGAAGTCACCTAGGACAGTTATAAAAGGGTTGTCCAAAGTCGATCACTTGGAGGTCTTAGGGATAAGCTCATGAAAGGGGAGAAGGTATCGATTGATGATTCAAGAAACCCTGAAAGTTCCAAGAATAACCACCCATGGGTTATTGGGGGATGGGTTTCTTGAAGTTCTGCAGGGCGGTATACTGTGATTGATGGAAACTTTTTTCGTCACGATTATATCCACTCGATCCTCACATGTGTAAGTGGGGATCAGTGCGCTGCATAATGGTCGAGCTCCATGAAGGCATTTGTGGTAGCCACATAGGAAGACGAGCTCTCTCGTTGAAAGTCGTCTGAGCTGGGTATTATTAGTCGACGATGAAGGAGGATTTTGTGAGATATGTCCAACACTGTGAGCAATGCTAGAAGCACGCTGATTGGTGTCATGCATCAGCCGAGAAGCTGCGATCGATTTATAGCTCATGGTCCTTCCATACATGGGGGATATACATTTTAGGCACTTTCCCATTTGGCAATACGTCATATGAAGTAACTCATTGTGGCCATTGAATACTTCACCAAGTGCATTGAAGCTGAGCCAGTTGAATAAATAATTCCTCATAAGGTCCAACATTTTGTGTGGAAGAACATTGTTTGCCGTTTTCGGATTCTAAGGCACCTGGTGTCTGACAACAAAACTCAATTCGCTAGCCAACAATTGGGCAAGCTATGCTCAAAGCTCGGAATAAAGCAGATGTTCACTTCGGCATAACTCCCCTAGACGAATGGCCAGGCTGAGTCAACTAATAGGATCCTACTAAGGGGGTTGAAGAGGAGATTAGAAAAGGCAAAGGGAACTTAGTCAGAAGAAATTCCAAAAATCTTGTGGTTCTACCACACCACCCCGCAATTGACAACTAAGGAGAGACCTTTCAGTTTGGTATATGGGTCAGATGCCATGATACTGGTGGAGATACAAGAGAATTCCCCTAGGTTCCAAACTTTTGTTGTTGAATAATCTAATGAAGGAAAGAAAGTGAACCTAGATTTGTTGGACGAGGTGTGTGATCACGCTCGTATCAACTCGAAGGCTTTAAAGAGAAGGGTGGAGTTAAAGTACAAGACCAAGACGAAACCTCGACAGTTCAAGGTTGCCGACCTGGTGATGCGAAAGGTCCATCCTTACCAGCTGGAGAACAAGCTATCTCCAAAGTGGACTGGCCTGTTTCGTGTAGTTGAGGTGCTTGGAAATGGAGCATATAAGCTGGAAACCCTAGAGGGAGGAGCCAGCCTACGAATGTGGAACGTGGTCAATCTCAAGTTTTACTTTAGTTAAGACATTTCGTTTTGATGTTTTTCTTTTGAACAATATGATGTTTAAGGTGGTGCTCTTTTTCCCTTGAAGGTGTTTTTTAATAAGGTCACCTAATGATAAATTTGTTCTCAGAAGTTGGTGCATTAGTCTTGATTGAATAGTGTTGATGTAGCACATGGTAAGTCGACCTAACTCGGCGTAAGTACGTCTACCCGAGCATAGACGCCCTGTGAGATTAATTTGTTTGTTATTTACTTGAGTTATTACATGGTAAGTCGACCTAGCTCGGCATAAGTACGTCTACTCGAGCATAGGCACCCTGTGAGATTAATTTGTTTGTTGATTTACTTAAGTTAGTGCACGGTAAGCCGAACAAACTCGACATAAGTACGTCTACTCGAGCATAAGCGCCATGTAAGATTCATTTGTTTGTTTATTTACTTGAGTTAGTACATGGTAAGTCGATCTAGCTTGGCATAAGTACGACTACCCAAGCATAAACGCCCTGTAAGATAAATTCATCTGTTGAGTTAGCTAATTTGGCACATGGTACGCCCTAGCCCAGAATGAATAGAGTCATCCGTGTATAGGCGCCCTGTGGAGTGGGTTTATTAGATTTAGTTTGGCACATGCTAAGACGATCTAACTAGGAATGAATAGAGTCATTCGAGTATAGGCACCTTGTGATGAGGAGTTTACTTGATCTGGTACATGGAGAACAATGATCAAGCATGGGATAGGTGTAGCTGCCAAAATAGGTACCCTATGAAGTAAGGGATCATGAAATTGATGCAGTAATCATACCAAGGGCCGCCCTAGTAGGGGGCTCGGTTATTCATGAGATTCAATGTGAAGTAAAGGTTGTCCTAGCCTCGAATGCATCACTTACTTATGGGTAGACGTTCTACCAAGGTAAATAAGTTATTACTTTATGCTTAAGTTAGTAGAAATTTGTTATATTAGTTGTGTTGAGATGAAGAGATTTAGTTAAGCATTAAGGCATATATTTGTATACGTAAGAAAGTCTACAGACATTAAAAGAAAAACATGCATAAATTGTTCAAAGGGTCGTAATGTCGAGTAAGTGTGGCAAGCCAATAAATATTACAGCCCATAGCTATTATAAAAATTTAAGATTAGTCCTCTCTCAATTGGTCGTCGACCACGGTTTTGCCTGGGTCCAGTGTGGGTCCATGGTAGGATGGACTATTGTTGCTTGCTATAGGGAAGGTTCGAAGCCAGCCTAGAAGGATCGGGTAGCGTCATCTTTGAGATACTCAATGAGCTTGCTGGAGTCTTCTTCTTTATGATCCATCTCTTTCTTTAAGTTCTCTATCTTGCCCAAAAGCTTGTCCTTCTCTTCGGAGAGCGTCAATGCCTCTCGGGTCTTCTCGGTATAGAGATGCTCAGCTTTTTTATGCAGGCCATTTTGTCGATTGATCTCCATCTGAAGGCGGTCCATTCCTTGGCGGAGCTCCATGATCCCCTTATTTTTGTGGTCTTCGGACACTTTGGGATCTTGCGCTTTGTCATCAGCCAGGCAGGCTAAGGCAAATGCCTGGCTGAATAACTTCAAGGAGTCACGACGAAGGAAGTCTTCATCATGGACTATTAACCTGTTTTTGTCTTTGGGGGGTAGGAAAAAGGCCTTTCCATGAGCAAGGACGTCAAAGTCATCATCCCATAAGTTTTTTCTGCATGAGCTTTCGACCTCACACTCTTGGATGGTAACGACCTCCTAGTGTGGAGCTCGACCATCCGAGTGGGAGTGTTCAGAAGGGGGAGCTACCTCTCGCCTTTTTCTCTTGAAAACAAGGTCTGAGTTGGTTTGCTTGTCCTGGTTAGATTGGACTGGAGCAACCTCAATAGGGGCCTTCCTTTTTTATGCCAATGAATCCTTGCTCAAGTTAGCAGCTGCTCTCATCTTTCTAACGCGCTCAACCATCTTCACTTTGCCAATGTTGGACAACATCCTTTCTGCAAAGAATAAGACAAGTAAGTGGTTAATAATAGTAGTATAGGTACATTTACAAGGGAAGGAAATGAGGAGTACCAGTATAGGCCTTCAAGGCGCCTAGGAAATACTCTTTAGTCAATAGATAAGAGGTGTCAAAGACAACCTTCAAGCTTGTCCAAAATTCACATATACCCTGGTCTTTTGGAGACAAATCTTCCAAGCGCCGAGCACTCTGGAAGTTAGGCTCAGGGGTCCAATACAGGCGAAATCCATCCAAAAGGGTTGGATCTCCTATTGAAGCTTGGACTTTGACAAATTTACCTTTAAAATTTTTGTACGAACACTGGAAGAGGTTAAGCAAAGCTCTTACATGAGACATCCACAGTTTACTGATCGTGTGTTTAGCCTCAAAGAAATAAAGAAAGACTTCCACAGTTGGTGAGATGTCAAGCTGTGAACACAAAACAATAAAAGCTCGGATGAATGCCCAACTATTTGGGTGTAGCTGGGCAGAAGCTACATTGAGCTCAGTGAGTAGCTTCTTTTCAAAAATGGATAGGGGAAGACGAAGGAGAACCTTCTTGAAAAAGGTGGCGTAAAAGTAGTAAAATGAACCATCGGGGTCCGACGACTCCTCACAACAAATAGGTTTCCCCTCCCTACACTCCACAGTTTTAACACACCCCTCATATTTTTTACTCATGGTACACCCGTTTTCTCTCAACTCCCTAAGGCATAAATTGGTTGTGTAATAGGAAACCTCTTTTAGAAGCTTTTTTTTGGCCTAATGATACGTTGAACCATAATCCATTGCAGATATAGCTAAAACATAGGCATAAACACAAACAAAATACAAGCACAGTTCATGCCAGGAAGAGAAAGAAAATCAAAATGAGATTACAGCTCAGGCAGTGCAACTGGTAAGATGAACGAATAATTGGCAATAAAGATTAGTGGAGAAAAATACCTGATGCGAATAAGGTGGGTGATAGCTCGATGGTGAGAAGAAGTGCGAAGAAAGTTTTTTGTGAGTAAGAGAAGTTTTGAGAGTAGAAGTTTGTGTAATGAGTAAGGAAGAGGAAATGGATTTTTAATTATTTGAAAGAAGGAGATGAAGCGACAACGCTTCCTCGCCGTTGATACACGTGCCACGTAGACGTTCCAGATTTAGTGTGATGGGATGTCTCATAAGGAAACGCTTCAGTAACCGCGCCTCACCTCTGCGAAAGCGTCACATCAGTTGCCAACGTTGGAAATACTCTTCGCCTAGCCAAGCTCGGCTCGAGCCTGGGGGGCTTGTGTAGTGGCCAGGAGTGCCCGAAACCTCAGTCCAAACAATTAGGTCAACTCGATTTTTGGGCAAGTATGACTCAAAGGGTGAGCCATAAGATCAGCCCAGATGCTGGAAGACAACTCGAAAAAGATAATTAATATAGAAGGAATATTCTTATTGTTTATAATACATACGCTAATTAAATACCAATAAAAGTTGTTGAGAATAAAGTAGTTAGCACCTGAGAATAAAGGTGCATGTGAACAAAATATTTTATTGTTGTTAAGCACTCGAGAATAAAGGTGCATGTAAGCAATATGTTTTTTTGTTATGATTATATGTTTTTTGTTGAGATTATATTCTCTCCCGTTAAAATTTGCTCTGATGAGATTAGAGAAAACTGTTGAAAGGATATATATAAAAGGGGCTTGAAACCCCTAGTAAAGGTATGCTGTTTTTGAATACTTAGAGACTAAAAGTGATTTGATATTTTTGAATGATATCATTGACTTGATCGTCGGAGTGTGATCAACGAGTAAAACCCCCTTTGTCCTAATGGAACACCAAGTACCTCAAAACACTAATTTGAGACAAATCAAAGGAAGAACTTGTCCACTCAATCTGCCAGAGGTCAACCAACGAGAACAAATCCTAATTCTGATTAGATAACAACTCATGAAAGATCGATCATCAACTCAACTCATGACTTCCCAAGTAATAGAGTCTTTCTCTACAAAATAACACATGAAAGATCAATACCTAACTCTATTTTATTTAATTTTTTGGAAATTTGACAAAATGGGTAAAAAAGTTTAAATTTTGAAAACAATAACAGAGAAGTCATTTGATAAATGTGGTGGAACATTTCACAAACACGTGGAGATCTTAATGGAGAGAGAGAGAGAAAGAGAAAGATACGAGTTGGAGATTGTTGAAGAGAGGCTTAGAGATGAGAGATCTATTAGGAGCGAAGCAACATCGATCAATATGGTCTCACTTTCCAATCACTTCACAAATATAAGAAGTGTCATGGTTGGGTTAAAAACTTATGTCTTAATTAAGATTGATAATTTTTTATTTCCATTTCGTAAATTGATAATAAAAATATTTATAAATTTATTTTTATGTTTATGTTTAATACGTGTGCATTTTTTATCTATGAATTTATATGTTTATCTATTAATTAACACTTCTAATTTTTTATTTTCATTTTGCAAAACTATAACCTAAGTTGTAAATGGTAGAACCCTTCGTATCATTTAATTGTTTAACTATTTTTTCAGAAATTCCCAAAACAGTGTTGCACCTCATATGCAAAAATATTTTTAAAATAATTTTGAATCTTAATAAAATATTATCTTTGGGATAAAAATCAAATTAAAAATTACATTTAATTTCAAACTTGTTGAAATATTTTTACTTCAATTTTTATTTGAGTTTACTTGCGTTGACAATAAGTTTAAAGCATTTACCAAAACAAAAATTGATATTATTTAACTTGTTTTTTCTTTATAAGATTATAAACTCATGTTTTTAAGAATTAATTTAATAAACACGAAAATATATTATAACAATGAAAAATATAAACCTGAATACAAATACAATCATATTCGTCAACAAGTTAAAAAAAAACAATAACTATAAAAGATGAAACAAAACTGTATTAAACGAATCCTAAGAGAAAATGTTTGACTCGAATATATTTATCATTTTATGAAAGATAGATTTAAATATAAGAACACTTTTAGTCGTTCTTTTAATAGAAATGTTGGTTTTATGTAATGTATCTTTTTATCTTATCAATAATAATTATCAATTATCATTCAGGTTATCATTTATAAATACAGTTGCTAAAAAATAATTAAAATAAAAATATTTAAATTTAAATTATTTTGATTTATCTTGTTTTTAAATTTATCTTTTTTTTTCTTATGAAATTTTCGCATCCTAAGTTTGCTATCTTATTTACTGGTTTAAAAAATTATGGTTTAATATTTTCAAATAAGTTTATCTTTTATAACTTTTTCACACATAAGTAAACTAAATGAATTTTATCAAAATCTTTTCTTATCATAAAAATCATTTTGAATGATCTCAACACTTTGTTTAAATCTTTCATTTATTATTCATCTTGTGTACCATTGTTGGAATCAACATTACCATCAATTTGAACATGGGACTATATTAGTTGCAAAAAAACGAAACTACATTGAGAATATTCAAACTAGTGAAATGAATTTGAAAAAAAAAATCATAAAATAAACTCCAATGTACCTTTTGACATAATTTTTTAATATATTATTCCTTTCTACACGTGATGCATAAGAACTTGAAAGTTGTTGGTAGTAATTATGAAGTTGAAGTACTCTTGTTTACTATAAAATTGTGGAATATCTTTAGATATTAGCCAATCTAACATAAAACGTTGAAATGACTATGTAAATAATCTATTAATAGACTCTTTATCTTTAAAATTGGAAGCAATTTTTTAAAAATTTTCAAGTCTCTCATGATGAGGATCAAATAGATAAAGTTTTTAAATATTTTATTCTCTCATTATTATTATTTTTCTTTCTTTCAATTCATAAATTTTTCTTTGTTCATTTGATCCTCATCATGAAAGACTTCTTTGAAAATTTTGATTGCAAGTGTTAGAGATAAAGAGTCTCTTAATAAACTATCTTCAAAGTCATTTCAACTTTCTATGTTAGATTGACTAATATCCAAAGATATTTCATAATTTTATAGTAAAAAAAAAGTTGTTTTAATTTGATAATTACTACGAGTAACTTTCCAACGGTATATGTAGAAATGAATAATATACAAGAGTTGTAAAAAAAAAGGTATATTGGAGTCTATTTTATTTATTGTTTTAATTTTTTTTTATTTCATTATGATGATTTTTTTTTTTTCAATTTCATTCCTATAGTTAGTGTTTCTTTTAATGTTATTTTGAGTTATAATCATTTAATGATATTTGTATTTATTATTTAATAAGGTAATAGCTTTTATATAATTCCTTGATTGAATATGAGTATAAAAGGATATGACTAAATAAAGCTTTGATGATTTGGCGCCGCAGAGTCGTTTGATATTCAAAACAGTAATTAATTTGTAAATTAATTGTACAATCCTAGGAGGATATTATATTTCACTAAATTATAGTTATTTTTTGAGTTTCATTAAATTAGTTTTATTTAACAGTATAACATATTTGTATAATGACATATTTTCGTTATTTATATCCCAAGTGAACTTATTTAAAAACCACTCAAAGCTTATTTATATTAAATACATATTTTTGACTATGAGAGAAACTACTCCTTATTTGTAGAAAACTAAAAAAAAAATAGTGGAAATTCAAAGTTTGTTCAAAAACAAATATATAACTTGTTAAATAACCCTTAAAGTATAATATTTCGGTTTTTATTTCTCAAAATTATTGGCAGATGCAATTTTATTTCAATGTTATGCAGACTTGAAGGTAATCGATTTGAAAGAAAAATTAAATGTTAAGGGTTTTAAATAATTAGAAAAAGAAAAACTAGAAATATTAGTTGAATCAGTTTTGTATAAGCAGAAACGAAATTAGATGTGATTTTCTTCACTGAAGAGGGGATTACAAATTTGGAGGAAAAAGAAAATATACTCTACCAATAAAAAAAATAGTATGAACACAACCTTATAAAGGAAAGAATGAAACAAGATTGTATCTGTTAATAATAGTTTCAAAGAAGATAAAGAATTGCAAATATAATCTTTTAGGGATACCAATAAACATTATTACACCTAAACAGACTTTAAATCTAAATTTGTTTTTTTTTTGTTTAGTTTTTCTTAAACAAGTTCTAGATTCTCTCAATGTTTAGTCATCAAGAAGTATTTTTTTCAAATACATTTTCTAAAAATATATTTATATACAAACAAACTTTCATTGGTATTTTACAGCAGTGTTGACTTGGTCTTATATAAGATAACTTACTGTGAATTACATAGCAAATCCAAAGACATGGTAAGCACAAACATAGTGATGATGATGAAAATCTGACTCCTAAGTTTTGTTATATTTACTTGTTTAAATCGCACATGGCAAAATGCTCCACAATTATACAACGAAGAAGAGTTGCATGAAGTTGATGATTACTACAAACAACATATTGTTTAAAAGAATGTGTAATTATCACTTAACAAGTAAAAAATATATAGAATTCCATTTCTTAATTTTGAGTTAAAGTGAAGAATGAAAAGATAAGAAAGTAACCTGAATGTGGCAGTGTTGGTCTGACCTTTTACAGAGGCAAGTCTTGTGCAGCTGATCCATCAAGTATCTGCTGCAATACCTGTTTAAGCAAAACAACACTCAGGATCTATGCCACCATAAACATGTAACAAGAAAAGAAAGACTACGGTAGGTAACATTCAACAAACACTTTATCTGCAGAATATAAACTTTAAAAGAACAGAGAAAGATAGCTCATAATAAATGAAAACATATATACACTTGCTTTCCTCCACCACTCTACGCACTATAATCTTAAATCAAATCAAACGGATTCATTATTCCTATTAACTTAACGCCAAATTCAAAACCAATCAAAAAAATCAAATCGAACGAATAGTTAAGAAGGAAGATTAGCAAGAACATAGTATAACACAGATCAATCGAAGAACAATAACAAGAAGAATAACAAGAACAATAACAAGAAGAATAACAAGAACAATAACTAGAATAGGAAGAAGAAGAAGAAGGTTCGTTGGCCATGGAGACGCGGAAGGCTCTGTGCGGATTGGGAATGGATTGGTTAAGTCTGCACTTTCCTTCGGGTGTGTGCGTCAAATATAAATACAGTTTCTGTAAAATAATTAAATTAAATTAATTATTTTTATGTTTATTAACTTCCCACTTCTTAGTTTTGTTATCATCTTATTTACGATACGGTTTCTATTTTTAAATAAAATTACCTTTTGTAATCTTTTAACCCGTAACTGAATCAAATTATTTTTTTAAAATATACAAATATTTTAAAATCATTAATCTTTATATACGTGATTTTTTTTCTACTATTTAATCCTGTTTACACACCATTATTCTTCCATCCAGAAAAATTTCTTTATTGATTCTTCAAAATTGTATAAACACAACCTCATAAAGAATGAAACAAGATAAAGAATGAAACAAAATTGTATCTGTTAATAAATTTAAAGAAACATTATTACACCTAAACAGATTTTAAATCTAAATTTGTTTTTTTCTTTCGTTTTTCTTAAACAAGTTCTAGATTCTCTCAATATTTAGTCATCAACAAGTATATTTTTTAAAATACATCTATTTTATTTTTCTAAAAATATATTTATATACAAACAAACTTTCATTGGTATTTTACAGCAGTGTTGACTTGGTCTTATATAAGATAACTTACTGTGAATTACATAGTGTTGACTTTCCTTTGGGTGCGTGCGTCAAATATAAATACAGATTCTGTAAAATAATTAAATTAAATTAATTATTCTTATGTTTATTAACTTCCCACTTCTTAGTTTTGTTATCATCTTATTTACTACACGGTTTCTATTTTTAAATAAAATTACCTTTTATAATCTTTTAACAGGTAACTGAATCAAAATATTTTTTAAATTATAAAAATATTTTTCTTATCATTAATCTTTATATACATGATCTTTTTTCTACTATTTAATCATGTTTACACACCATTATTCTTCCCCAGAGAAAAATTACTTTATTGATTTGATCACAATGAGAGATTTGAAAACTTTAAAAGAATTGGTTGCAAGTATTACTGATGCAGAGTCTCTTGAAAAGTTATCTTCTAAGTCGTTCAAACCTTCTCTGTTAGATTATGCAATATCGCAACATGCTCCACACTTCTACAGTGAACAAGAATTGATTCAGCTTCATGCTTTTTTCAAACAACTTTCAAGTTCTTTTCATCAATGTGTGAATACTGACAACACACCAAGAATCACCAGAAAAAGGTATATTGCACTCTATTTTATTTCTTTTGTAAATCTTGTTTCACTGGTTTATTTTTATGAATAAATTAAAACTATTTCAGTTCATGCTAATCTTTAATTACTTTGAATGACTTTTGTGCATGTAGAAAAACTCAGG
>Ga0123342_1002682_pt1 | contig 29277 bp, 15 predicted proteins | sample Turbeawhitnodule_FD_89960 | JGI IMG/M metagenome (GOLD analysis project Ga0123342, IMG submission 89960) | Root nodule microbial communities of legume samples collected from Mexico - Turtle bean Mexico white nodule | ecosystem: Host-associated > Plants > Roots > Nodule | place: Mexico: Nepantla... | reverse complement strand
GAGAAAAGCAGATTGGGAGCTATCAATAATCCTATGAAGGACACTCTTCATTCTGTTAGCTAAAACTTTAGAGATAATCTTGTAAATTGCGCCAACAAGAGAGATAGGCCTGTATTCTTCCAAACTCATTGGGTCCTTAACCTTTGGCACTAGAATGATGAAAGAGCAATTACAACCCCTTGGGATATTCCCCGAATCCATAGATAACTCCTACTGCTCTTATAAATTCTTTTGACAGCAACATCCCGTTAGGATTTACAATGACAGTGCACCCACCTACTTCTCAGCACGATAGCAGTAAAGGGCTTACAAACCTTGCTTAATCCTCTTCCAGATAGTACAATGTTTCCCTTCACATACTCTCTTCCTCCCCTTCTATGCAGGTATCCAAACTTCTAAGCCTGTCGTACAGTTCTGCAGAATTGATAAGTTAGCATTTTATACATTGAATTGAACTGGGTTTAAGTGCCACTTCAGAGAGTAGTTAAAGGACCGGAGTCTATGTTTCATCCACAATCAAGTTTTGATTTGGGCCAAATGGAAGATTTCATCATCATCCACTACCACTGTTTGAAGATTATAAGATTCCTTTGCTCCCATATACACCTTACAACTGTCACGCACATACCTTTCCACACCATATCTTGTTTATGGTTGAAAAGGGAAGAGTAGAATTGCACTAAGTGACATTTCAATTCCCTATGGACAAAAAAACTATTCTGACCCATCTAAAACATCGATTCCATACACGACTATACATTCCAAAAATAGGTGTTGTGTTGTTTCATTCACGCTGCCGCACAACGCACATGAAGGGTAATTAATCACCATCCCTTTTCTCATTAAGTTTTTTTTATTTAGTAGTCTATCTAGAAGGACCCTCCATTGTTATCAACACAATAGGGAAAGCTTTTACCTGCCAATGTTGCTTAAATACACTATTTGGAGAGCCTCTGGCATAGTTAGAAAGACACTCATACGCTGCTTTCACCGAAAACACACCAGACATATTCCCTTCCTAAATCTGAGTATCCTTGACATCCCTACTCAATTTGATCCTGGCTATCATTCTTAGCAGCTCATATATTAGTTCGGAGTCCCACTTGAACCTGGGCCTTCTCCATCCCAACATTCAAGTCCATCCAATATCCTCCCCAATGCCTACCTCGGCCACCTTTAAACCCTTGTTCAGTGATAACGAAAACAACCTAGGATAAATATCTCGTAGTGGACTACTACCAGCCCATGCATCCTCCCAAAATCTCACCTTATCCCCACTTCCCACCTTCCATCCGATTGCACTATGAAACTAACTTACTTCTTCTCCCTCACCACAACTCTTACATAGATCTCTCCACCACCAAGAGAGGACTTCTTCTCATTGCTTTGATTTTGGTATAAGTCCATACCATACTTAGATAACATAACATCTTTCCACAATCCCTTTTCTTCACTCAAAAGCCTTCACTTTCATTTCGCTAGAATAGCACAATTGAAGTTCCTGACATCTTTAATTCCCAACCCTCCCTCCTCTAAAGATATCGACTTGTTCTCCCTTCCCCAACCCCACAAAAATCTTCTTTGAATATTGATAATTCTATCGCATACCGTTTTAGGTGCCATAAAGAAAGAGAGATAATATAACGAAAGAGATGTGAATACCAATTTAACTAAGCATATTCTGCCGGCCATAGACAATAGACTCCCCTTTCAAGCATTAAGTTTTGCGTTCAGCTTCTCTATAATCGGTATCCAACACATTTTCTTCCTGGGATTTCCTCCTACTTCCAGTCCCAAGTATTTAAAAGGTACCCTCATTAATGTACAATGTTGGCTCTTTGCATAAACATCAAAGGCCTTTTTTCCGACATTGATTCCTGCAAGCTTTGACTTATGGAAATTGATCTTTATCCTGAAGCCAATTCATAACACCTGAGTATTGATTTTATAGTGAAGACATTAGAGTATTCCTATGTATCTCACTCTAATCTTATTCATCTTCACGCAGTTGACTAAAGTTAAGGGGACATATGGCCTACCACACTACTTTCCATCCATGGAAGAACAAGATGCTTGGTCTCGACAATGGGACCTTTCTATTTCTCTTGTGAAGATCTCCTCACTAAATATGCAAAGGACTACTACCATTTACTTGCCCTCCGATCCTCGACCCCTTTCTTTATCCTCCATACCTCCTTACTCTTATACTTGAATGATCATAACCTTGCTGTTTTTTTGCCTCTAACAACCTCCCTCGTGTTCGTACTCAAGTCTTCTATATCTTGAAATGTTAACGAAAAGTTTCATGTTGCCAATATAGATATGGTCCAACTCCTTATCCAATCTACTCACATTATCTACCTCAAAAAACTTCACAAATCCAAATCTTCTTCCCCACCTGTTGAGTTTACGCGAAATGAACACCTCTTTCACCCTTACCTACCACTAAAAGATCTTGATCATATCATTCCCCATAACTTGCTAGAAAGTTTGAATTTTTTTTTATAAAATTGCATGAAAATTGTTGAGACTTACGTTCCTCGTTTCCTCGAGCGCTCTTCGAGGGCTCCTTCTTCATTCTTCATGAGTGGGGTTCCAACATCTTACATACATACATATATTTAAACAATAATTTTTTTTTATAAAAAGCTTTCATGTTATGCATAATAATTTTGTTTGTTTTAATATTGTATGTCTTTATCTTGTTATATCCACACTCTTTTATTTTTTTCTATCACATCCACCATCTTTTATTTTTTTTTCCATGCAGACCAATAAGCATTAGTCATACCCACTTCATAAAAATAATATTATTTTTACGTCGATCAAACCTTCATCATAATATTATGAATTTACATTAAAATATATTTTATATCATCTTTTACGTCCGTCAAACCTATGTTCAAATTACTTTTTTTTTCATCTTATAAATTTAGTATCACATTTCGTGTTATTTTAATTCTTATAAATAAATTATTAATACTTTCTTATTTTTTAAAATTATTGGCTTAAGCTTTTTCTTTGCTTGGGAGACGCTATATTTTTTATTTATCTTCTTATCCAGTTTGCGTAGACTTGCCCACAAAAATAATGTTCAAATTCATGACCCACAGATACTCACGAGCACTAACTTAATATTCTTGTAATGTTTATATAATACATATGTTTATTCATGATATGAAATTAATTTTGAAATAAAAATTATGTGAAAAAAAATCACGTGTAATGATAAAAGAGGTCATTGTATAAGTATAGCGATATGAAAAAAAATTAAAGGAAAAAGATTAAAAAAAGCTTAACAATCCATTAAATGTTTAAGTCTCAATTCCTCGTAGACCAAAAAATAAGTCGTACCACTTTTATTCTTAATTCGAAGCAAAAAAATAATTTGTATAAAACTAAGATTTTGTCCAATAATTTTAATATGTTTCATTAAAATAAAAATATTAGATCTTATATCCTAAATCTAGACTCAGGATAATTCTCAAACAAAATTAAAGGTCAAACATTCAGAAGTTCATTAAAACCTAAACTGAAGGGATAAAACAGATCAAAATCATTGTAAATTAAATTATTTAATTAATCTAGTTAATGTTTGGAAAATATATTTTTCCTTTTTCTCTAAATTTTATTATTTTTTCTTTAATTAAGTTAAAATACTATTTAATTATCGTGATTGTAATAGTTTACTTTCTTTTCTCTTAATTCACCATTTATCATTTTTGTTTTAATAGTTTAAAATAGAAACGAGTACCACCAAAATGAGTATTGAACAAGGACAAACCAAATATGTACGTAGTCATCTTAATTCTCATATCTAATTTTAAAAATTTGGTATTATCCATAAAATACTCATACTCATCCAAATGTGACGACTCTCCATCAAAATCGAGATAAATATTAACAATATTTGTGGGGTGAACTCATTTATTATCCCTTTCTATCACTATATATGCCTATGTTTGTGTCTTTTGTACAAGAAAAGTGAAAAAAGTAAAACTTGAATGTTCCATGTCTCGTACCATGAAGCAGTGTCTACACCTTGGAAATACCAATGTAATTCTCTTTAGATTTTCTTACTCATTACACACATTTTGACATGAATAACCATCAAATTGAGTTTTTGGGGTGCAATTATGCAGTTCCATTTGGATTTTGATAATTTTCATAGCAAGTTTTTGGTTAGTAAACTGCTGGTATATTTTTCAGACGTGTTGTTCATGTAGATGCTTTATGAAGACAACAAAACATGTCTTTTTGGAAACTGATTATGTTTTTCATATGGGTCTGAGGCTGATGAGTTTGGTGCTGTATGTGTAGGTACTTGGTGTGATCTCTTTAATTATAACATTGGGATCACTAAATGTGAAAGTAGCAGAATGTAGGGCCATTGGATTGGGCAACAGTGAATATTCTGCAATCAATTGTCGAAAGCACAGTGCAACTTTGACAGATTTTGGTGGAGTTGGTGATGGGAAAACATCCAACACAAAGATCTTTGCAACTGCCATAGCCAACCTCACCCAACATGCTTCTGATGGAGGTGCAACTCTTATTGTGCCATCTGGAAAATGGCTAACTGGACCCTTTAATCTCACCAGCCATTTCACTCTTTTTCTTCAAAAGGATGCTGTTATTCTTGCTTCCCAGGTATACCCTAGACCCACTATTTTCTCCCTTCTTTTAGAGTCTATAGAAAAATCCAATATAATCCTATATTATAACCACAATATACATATTAGTGTTCTTGACCTTCATAGTTCTTGGATACTTTACCCAGGTCTTTTGACTATCTTACCAGAAACAAAACAATTTATGATAGACATAATACTACTTTTCCATCCAGTTTTCGCCTTATACTGCACTACTTCATAGACTTAAATAATCATTATATAAGTATGATTTTCCTCTATGTTATTTTTATTCTGAATATTGTTTCCTTTTATTTCTTTATTCTTAGTTTCCTTTTATATCTACATTTTCTTATACTGTTGTTTATGATAAAGTATAATTAGCAAAAAAAATGGTCACTTACATTTATCACATTAACAGGATGAAAAAGAATGGCCTAGTGTTGCTCTACTACCTTCTTATGGAAAAGGAAGAGATGCTCCTGATGGAAGGTTTAGCAGTCTAATTTTTGGGTATAATCTCACTGATGTTGTAATTACTGGTAATTACTTAACACAAACAGTGTTCTATTATTAAAGATTGTTAAGTTATTTTGTTAGTGACTAAGCCATTTTGAATTGGATTTCCTTAAACTTGGTGATTAGGTCAAAATGGTACACTTGATGGACAAGGATCTTACTGGTGGGTCAAGTTCAAAAAGAAGGAATTTACTCTCACTAGGCCCTACATGATTGAGATCATGTTCTCAGATCAAATCCAAATATCAAATATCACTTTGATCAATTCCCCAAGTTGGTTTGTCCATCCAATTTACAGCAGGTTTGATAAGATTTTCTTCTTTTTTTCTAATCATATTTCTTAAAACTGCATACTCTTTTTCCTTGATGTATAGTGTGCTTCATTATTCTGATCAACCTTTACATCTTCAGTAACATAATTATAAGTGGCCTTACCATTCTTGCCCCAATAGACTCTCCTAATACAGATGGCGTAAACCCAGGTAAAAAATTGTTTGTTTCCTGTTATATACTTATTTTCACTTACATATTTGAAATTTATGCAGTAAAAAATAAGGGCATTCATATGAATAAGTTTTTATTACTTGAATTAGCTAGGTTAGGTAACAAGAACCATTGTCTAATTATTCCAAACTTTTGTCTTCTCCATAGATTCATGTACAAACACTAGGATTGAAGACTGCTACATTGTTTCTGGTGATGATTGCATTTCACCAAAAAGTGGTTGGGATAATTATGGAGTTAAATTTGGAAAGCCAACAAAAAACATAATCATTAGAAGGATCACTTGTATATCTCCAGACAGTGCCATGGTTGCATTAGGCAGTGAAATGTCTGGTGGAATTGAAGATATTAGGGTTGAAGATCTCACTGCCATTGACACTCAATCAGCTGTTAGAATCAAAACAGCAGTTGGTAGAGGTGCATATGTGAAGAACATATATGTAAGAAATTTGAATCTGAACACCATGAAATATGTGTTTTGGATGACTGGCTCTTATGGATCACACCCTGACCCTGAATTTGATCCCAAAGCACTTCCTGTTATTTCTGGAATAAATTATAAAGATATTGTTGCCAAGAACGTTACATATGCTGCAAGACTTGAAGGAATCCCTAATGACCCTTTCACTGGAATCTGCATTTCTAATGTCACAATGGAACTGAGTAAAGAACAACACAAGCTTCAATGGAATTGCACTGATATTTCTGGAGTTTCCAATAATGTCACTCCTACCCCTTGTGAAGAGCTGCAACAAAAAGGTAAATCTGATTGTGTTTTTCCAACTGACAAACTACCCATTGAAGATGTTCAATTGAAGTCATGTTCCTTGTAGAACAGTCTTCACAAGTGTATTTGAATGTTGGACTTACCTATAGTAGAAATAATAGAAAATAATGTGCTAGAAGGGAAAAGGTTTAGTTCATTAAAAGAAATATTAAGTAAAAATTAATTTTTAGACCAAAATAATTAGTTACTAATTAACTAAATTAGAAATTATTTTATAAATTAAAATTATTATTGATATTTAAAGTAATTTTTATTATTAATAGAAATTTATAAAGTAATTTCTGAATTGGTATCTAACCATTATAGACCAAAATTCTAGTTACTAACTACTTTATATTCTAAACTAGTTTTTTAAAAGACTAATTTAGAATCTAAAATATTAGTAGTTAAAATCTTGGTAACCAATTTACATATCAATGTAGAAATTATTATATAATTTTTTATTAATAATAAAAATCATTTTAAATACTAATAATTATTTAGTCTTTAAAATAATATCTAACAAGTGACTAATTATTTTTTGTCTTTAAATTTAATTATTATTTAATATTTTTTTTAAGTAGTTTTTATGAACTAAAGATCACTCTTTTTGTTTAAGGGACATTGTTCCTTTTTAATGTATATATTTAATACACATCTTTAATAAAAAGTTATTTAGTGGTGATATAGAGGAGAACAACATAACTCATATTTGTGAGTAAAAGTGGTTATAAATTAAAATACATAATTAAATTAAATGAATATATCCTTTTTTTTAGTAAGACGAGATAGTGCATAATAAAATATATAAGTACTTGCATTTTGATCTTATTAAATACTTAGTTATATATAAAATAAATCATTTTATTCTTTAAATATAAAATTATTTGTTTCAATATAAATATATATGTAACAATACTTTTAACATACATACGCTTTCAAATAATTATTTTCCTATTTTATTTTTTTCAAAAATTTTATATATTAGCAAATATATAATCATACTCACTTAATTGAAATCATACATAAGTAGTTACAAGAATTATTCATACTTATTCAACCCTAATACAATTTCTACCTTTTGGGTAATTTCAATTGTTAATATATGAAACATGAGAGTAATTTTAATTTTTAATCAACCTTGTGTTCAATTAAAAGGGGATTTAAATCGATCTTGAAGAAACATTAAAGTTGATGACGGAATTTTATGATGCAAAACAATCCTTTTAATTTGTGGTGAATTATGTGACAATTATAAAAAATACGTGATAGACATTCATTCAAACTACTTTTGTGATGTGTAATTTATAATCCGTAATAAAGAAGTAACATGCTTTTTATTGATAAATTTTGCAATGGAAATATTTTGTTGTTAATTGTACCGATTAATTACATATAGTGTTACAATTAATATGAAATATTTCGCGATGTATTAATCTATGGATTTTATTTGGTCGCATAGATTCCATCAACAAATCTATTAGAAAATAAAAAAAAAATATTTAAGTGATGTCTTTTCTGAAATTTTTATTTAATTTTATGACTATATATATATATAAACATTTTATTATTATGTATAATATTATTTCTTTTATATTATGTTATTTATCTATCTATAATGAACACAAAACCTACATTCAAGGTAATTTCTTACACGTTAACACAACAATTTTTCATACAAAATAATTTAAAAACATTTTAATCAAAAGTAGAAAAAAGGCAACGTGGCTCATCCTATGGTGGACACGTGGAACGTTTTATGGCGGACACGTGGTACGTTTTATTTCTCACACACTGAAGCACTTTTCATTTCTCTCACACGGTCACATACTTCTCTCTCACCCTCACTCTCTGTCTTTGTCTTTCGCTCTTTTCGAATTTTTCTCTCAAAGCCAGAAATCTTTTAGGTTTTATCTTATAATTTATGCTAATGTTTTTTCTACAAATGTTTTTAGGTTTTATCTTATAATTTATGTTAATGTTTTTTCTATACAAATGTTTCAACCGTATCTTCAACCACAACCACGTCAAGGAAAAATCTTGCTTTGGAAAAGTAACATTGCATCTTTTGATGCGTCTTTTATAGAAAGTGTTATTATATAGTTTATAAGTTTTTCTTCATGATAAGATCTTTCCTTAATATTGTATAGAAATGTTTTAGTTAAATATGATGTTTTTAGGGTTTTTAACTTCTTTTTAATTCCATGAACTTTTATTTTTCTATTTGTTTTTGGGTCTTGACATGTTTTGTAATAACTTAATTTGCCTTTTAATCATACTTCGAAGTGATTAACTTCCTTTGTATGTTTTGTTGACATCAGATTTTGTATTAAGGTTTTTAACTCCATTTGTGTATGATCTAGGTTCAGGACATGGTTACAGGCTTTTAATATTCATATTTCTATTCCTAATTCCTACTACATACATTCTTAATTATTCTTAATTAGCCTTTTCGTATTAGGGTTTAGGATTTTATTAAAGCTTTTTTTTTCTAATTCTATATAGGTTATGGTTGTATTGGTGGATACTTTTTTAATTTGAATTTTGAAATACCAAAGGTATATATTCACTACTTTTTTTAATACTTATTTTTCAGTATATATATAGTTACTTCTTTTGTTTTGTATTAAGTCATATCATTTTCCATTTTCGCATTTGATTTTATTTTCTAAAAATTGTAAGTGATAATGTGGTACTTGCACAAATATACTAATTCCATCAAGGAAGTGATGTCTTAAGACAGTGATTTGGTTTCAAGTTCAATGCCTCACTACACCCCAATATTTGTAGTGACTACAATATGGTTTGAGACTGATTACTTAGTTGATAAGCACAATTATTATGCTTTAAGTCCAATATAATTGTATTTTTCGTGTGCTAAAGTCATCCATTTGCGTAGATGTTATTAGAGTTTTCACATGTGTGGGCACAAGAGAGCTTCATGAGCTAACTTACAAAACTCTTCTCTATTCTTATATATGAAATGCGTAGGCTCCAATATGAATAATCATTGGACTTTTGATGGTGTTTCTACTTTGTTGTGTAAATTTTCTATACTTTGTTGTTGGTCATGGTTCTTATCATTGACATACTTTATTGGGTCTAGTTGAGGAGTTAGGGTACATTTCTACCCGATTAGATTTTCAAACAGAGTAAGTTCATTTTACCTTAAAGATCTCTTATTCTCTGTTTTTCTCTATGATTTAGTCATCAAGACAGTTGAGAAAAGTGTTTCTCTTAACTTGTTTTATCATATACTAAAATTTGGTGATATTTGGATAACTTGCTCTAGGTTCCTAAATTTTTTGTGGTTCTCCTATTTGAGGTGGAATTTCCACTAGTGGAATTTCAGGTAAAGGAAACTAACTTTAACTTTTAATAGTATTGTAGACTAGAAGATCGAATGTGGAAGGGACGTGGTTCCAAGTTTCAATTTCTCTTATAGGGATGTTAGTTGATAAAATTGTTTGGTTTTATGTTGTGTGAGTATAAATATTATATTTTGATAGTTTGAAAGTTAAATAATGTTTTTGATGTTGGAAAAGTTCTTGAATGGTATGACTTTTTAAATGTTATATGTGATTGAATGATATGTATTATATATGAATGATGAAAATTGTATGAAATTGATATCATACATTTGGGATAATGTATGAGTTTTTTGATGGCATTAAGTATGAAAAGTCTATGTTTAATAGAGATCATCTAGCTTCATTGATGATCTAAGTCATATAGATTAAGATATCACATGGTGAGAAGCTGAGAGGGAGTTCATACACACCGGATCCCGCAGTATACACTCGGTATTGGACGTTTGAACTTACCATAATCCTTTCTCTTAGATTCGTTGGCAATCTTTGGATCAAGTGTTAGTCTCTGGTAGAAGCATACTTAGTGAGTCTTCCGAAAGACGAAGTGGGATTGAAATGAAATCCAATCATCGTGATTGAAAATAGATCCATATGTGGTCTATATGAATGACGAAATTAATATTCAAATTTTATATGACAACATTTAAAGAAATGTTTATAAATGATTAGTTTGATTGGTTCTTTTTGCAATGGATTAGATATGTTATGAAATTTCTCTTCATTAGCTTACCCTTACTTTTTTTGTTGTGTTTGAACTGCAATGACCGTACTATGTACACAAGCATGATCATACAGATGTTGGAGGATTTTAGGATGTAGTTTATAATACTTAGATGTACTACGTACACGAGCATGATCATACAGGTGTAGGGTTTTAGGATGTAGTTTATAATACTTAAATGTATTTCAGGGTGTTACAATAAACACAAATTCTAAATTATTTTATATCCAACTTAAATACAAATCTAAAATAAATAAAATTTTAAATGTTTTCAAAATCCTAAGTTATTTAAAATCTTTCTTAAATAAAAATATGAAATATACAAAATTCTTAAATTATTCAACATCTAAAATAAATACAAATCCTAAATTACTTAATATCTTAAATAAAATTTTGAAATAAATAAAATTTCTAAATTATTCAAACTTCTAAATAAATACAAAATCCTATATTATTTAATCTTCTACTTAAATAAAAATCTGAAATAAAAAAAATAAATTATTCAAAATTTTAAATAAACAAAGTTCTTAAATGATTCAAAATCTTAAATAAATACAAATTCTAAATTATTTAATCTCCTACTTAAATAAAAATATAAAATAAATAAAATTTCTAAATTATTCAAAATTTTAAATAAATACAAAAACTAATTTATTTAATTTCATATTAAATAAAAATTTGAAATAAATAAAATTTCTAAATTATTAAAAAAATCGTAAATAAATACAATTAATGACTATTTGATCCCAAATTTTTTTAAAAAATGTATTTTCTCTGTTTTTAAAAATTCAATTTGGTCAGAAAACATGTAATTCAATATATAATGACAACAAAAGTTGAGGTGAATTTATTATAATGATGATGACAATCTAACAAGAGGAAAATTGCACTCAATTTTTAAGAAACTTCGAGATCATACCGAATTTTTTTAAAAAGTAAGGACGAAATTGTTTTTTTTTTAATTATTGGAATCAAAATAGTCATGAATCCTAAATACAAATCATAAATTATTTAATGTACTATTTCAATAAAAATACAAATTAAATAAAATTCCAAATTATTTAAAATCCTAAATAAATATAAATATTAAATTATTTAATGTCCTACTGAAATAAAAATTTAAAATAAATAAAATTTTCAAATTATTCAAAAATCCAAAATAAATATAAGGTTTAGTGACTATTTTGATCCCAAAATGTTTTGAGAATTTCATCCTCACTTTTTAAAAAAAATCAATTTGATCTTAAATTATTTTAAAATATTCAATTTGATGACAAAATATTATTCTTCAATATGCATTTACAAGAAACTCTCAGGTAAATCTATTATAATAACAACAATCTAACAAAAGTGAACTTGTACTTAAACTTTTTTTAAAAAAAATAGGATGAAATTACATTTTTCTAAAACATGGTGAGATCAAAATGATCATTAAAACTAAATATAAATCCTAAATTATTTAATGTACTCTTTAAATAAAAATTCATTTCATCTTATTCAATGCAAATAATTCTGGTCAAAGAAAAAATCCATGCCATCTAGCTAAACAAATGGCACAATATGCTAAATGAAATTATTTTCCCCAGTCTGTCAGAAATTGTTCTACTAAGAATGAATAAAAAAATCTTAGATTATTTGGCTCTAATTTTTTTTTTCTATACACTGAATGATGACAATGTAATCTCTAAAACCTACCCTTCTTATATTTACATTCCAAGCCACAAACTTAGATTATTTGGCTCCAATTATTTTTTCTATACAGTGAATGACAGTATAATCTCTTAAACCTACCCTCCTTTCATACTTACACATTCCAAGCCACAAAGTCTATTTTGTTGATGAGATGAGTGATGAGAAAACACATCAGAATGAATTTTGTCTCCCAAATTTTTTTCTGGGTTTGCGCATCACCTCAACTGGAATGATGGTCTCCATCAGCTGCATCAAATCAAATTCAAGGGATACACATTAGATCTGCAAAACATCACATCAAAAACTAACAATCTATCTGAGGTTTCACACCATCATTTATCACTTATCACTTTTTGAAGTCATTCTGCTACATAAAATGTAATTCTTAAGGAGAAGTAACTAAAAAAGTAACAATCTATCTGAGATTTCACACTGGTTACATCATTTATCACCTATTACTTTTTTAGTACTTTTTGAGGTCATTCTGCTACATAAATTGTAATTCTTGAGAGAAGTAAATAAGTTCAATTTACTGCAAAAAAGAGAGTACAGACTGCTATTAACACAATTTTTATAAAAAGTTTTCATTTAGATATGCTGACACCTCAGCCATGCAGACATCCAGTAACAACAATCATTTGCCCTTACATAAAAAAATATTATTAAAGAAAAAGGAGACTAGACCAAAACTCATATGTTAACAAAAACGATACATAGGTAGACTATACATATCATAAAGAATTCTAAGAACAGACTAGATCTTGTAAACCCTTAAGAGTTTAAGAGTCTCATTTTTTATTAAACCCGAAGTTGACTCAATCAAACTCGGTTAAACTCGGCCAAACTCGCGAGTTTAAGTCCGAGTCACCAAGTTGCGTAAAATGGACACAAAACGGTACGTTTCCTTGTGATTAGGTCATCGCGGCAGCATCTCGTCGGGCCGCTCGTCACATCGCACCGCTTGTCGCACCACGCCGCTCGTCGCATCGTATGGTCGTCGCACCTCGTCTCGCCGCGATCCTTGTCGCACTGCACCGTTCGCGACTGCTGCTGCGGTGAGGACAGATTGGGTTAGGGTGGTGACGACAGGTTGGGACATATTAGGTTAGGGTTTTTAAAATTAGGTTTGAGCTTTTAAAAATAGATTGAGGCTTTTTTGTTCATTGGGTTTGAAATAGATTTTTGGGCATCTTGTAGTTTTTTTTGTACTGCTTTGGACAAATTGGATTTTTGTTTAGGGTAGATTGACTAATTGAATTTTTGGGATATAATAAGAAGTCTGGAACTAGTTTAAATTTAACATTTTCACTGCCACTTACAAGTAAGAATGCCATATAGAAGTTATTTTATTGATGTATGACCTTGTTTATTTTAATATTATGGAATTGGTATCATGAATTAATTTTTTTTTAAAAAAAAATTATGTGAGGTAGACAAGTCTACGAGTCGGATTTACGAGTCGAGTTTACTGAATTTCCACGAATCACACTAAACTCTTGAGTATGATAACCTTGATTGTATTAATGAAATGATTATCTACTAACACAATTTACTAACATTTTTATAGATGAATCCACACTTATCAAAGAAAAAATGTAAATAGAATTTGGGTTCTTCAATAAACACATGTCATCACAAGACAGTATAGCAGCTAAAATACACAAGAACATGCAAATGAAGACAAGAACATGCAAATGAAGATGTCGAAAGGAGAGCAGATATATTACAGACCTGCTTTCTCCTCTGCCTTCTATTCTCAGCCTGCATTCGAAACCCAAGAAGATTTAATAGAACAAGTCAGTAGATTCACAACAAAAGATGAGACTCAAATTCACAGAGGGAAGTTTTTAAAGAATGCTAAATCATGCAATGCACTCAAACAATGCTCATTTCATAGAATATCCATCAAAACCACAAACCAATTATTTGGTTTTAGCTTGAAAATTGGTAACAGTTAGGAACCTCACCTCTTCATTGACTAAGTGGGTATTCTCTTGCTCCAGCTGTTGAACCTTATACTCCAGCTCCATTGTGTAAGCCTGTGCAGCAAAGGAACAAAACCACAAAAACAAAAATCCTAAATTAATCAAACGTAAGGTTATAGGGTTCCCACAAGTACCAGGTTCAATAATCCCAACACTGATACAAAACATTAGCCATTTTTTCACATCAAACAAAGTCAGAGTAAATACGTACCTGCTTGCGTTCCCGCGACCTAGCTGCAGACTCACGATTCTTGATCATCCTCCTCTGCTTCTGAATCGTGGCCTTATCCATGGGTTCCTCCACCACCCTTCTCCTACCTCTGTGAACCAAATTGGAGGATGCAGTGCCCATTCCAAAGGGTTCTACGGAGGAAGGGCCTTGGGCGTGGAAAGGGAGAGGAAGAGAGAAAGAAACAGGGAGAGACGAAGAAGAAGATAAATTCTCCATGGAGCTGCCCTCGTAGAACTCCAGGGCGCTAGCGCCACGGTAGTCTCCGGCACCGCCACTGTAGTCTCCGGCACCGCCATTGTAGTCTCCGGCAGCGGCGGGGTGGTGTGGATGAGCACCGGCGACGATCTTATTCCAGATGTTATCGACGGTTGTGGCGGCGGTGGCGGCGGCGGCGGTGGGCATGGAAATGATGGACTTGAAATCATCCATGGAGGAACTTACATATATTTAAGCCATAAAAAATCATATTTATGAAACAAGAAATGCGAAAATTGAAAGTTTAATTACTTTTTTTTTAAATAAATGCGATTTTATCTCTTGAATTTTTTTACACTCAGTCTAAAATTGATTGTTAGTTTTGATTAGTAACAATATCACTAAAAACACTCTTATTTGTGTATTACCGTTTTAAATTGAATTGGTTATTAATATCTCAAGGATATTGAACAAATAAATAGTAACACTAAAAAGTAATTAAGCCAATTGAAAATTGTACTTTAATCTAATCTTCTATTATTAATATAACTCATCTAAAGTCATTATTAACTTCTTAATATCATTATTTGTTATTAATACTTTTATTATTATTATTTATTATTATTATTATAATAACTTATCTAAATAAGTTATAGAATTTATGATTATTAATAAAAAGATAGAATAAAACTACCTAAAATTTTAGTAAAATGTAAAGGATTATTTGTAATACTCGAAAAAAAATTTAGAGAATAACATATAACTCACTAAAACTTATTAAATATATTTCTCACCAGGAACAAAGAGCTCAACTTAAATGTTCTGATTTAAAATGATTTAAACTATCATACTTAACTTTTGTTGCAATTGGTGCACTACATTGGTTTACTTGTGGGGATAGGGAGGAATGAAAGTGGTTGATTCCTTGGAAAGGACCATGTTTATCTTTGCAAGAATAATTGTTAGATCAATTCAATTTGCAAAATAATCATACATTTTCTGTCCAGAATAGGAGTGATATGCATTTAAGGATGCATATGTGCTGCTGCTAAATTGAAGTTCAAATTTACTGTCAAACTGTCCTCTGCTTTGGTGGTTTTGTTATCTGTAATCTAAACTTTGTTGCTGCACAGGAATGAATTTGTTTTCAGGAATAGTTAGCCTTGAAATTTTGATTTGAAACAAAAGATTATGAAACTTGGATTCTGGAAATCGACAAAGACCTTTCCAAATAAGCAATCCATAAGCATTTGTGTGTATTTTGTTTCCCAGAAATGGAAATCCATAAGTGATTTTGAAATAGAAAACAAATTCTAGAAAGCAAAATCCAGAATGTTAGTTATGAACTGAGGAATACGAATTTTAAAAGAGAAAATTTGGTTTACTGATTTGGATTTCCAGAAGACCTTTTAAAAAACTTATGAGAGTATTGCTGTCATTTTACTTGTGATATAGTGTAAGTTGCAAAATGAAATGATTGAGTGCAGGAAACAAAAACCAAAATATAAATTTTGCATCCTCAAATTGCAGACAGAATGAAGTGCTTAGTGGCCATAAACTTGGCTTTTACCAGCTATATTATATTTTCTCTTTCTGATGTGACACTGTATATTCTGAAGCTTATGTAAAGGGTAACAATGAAATGAAGAAATATTGAGGAAAAAATATAAGGAAATTTAAGAAGAAAAATCATGAACTCAGTGATTGATAACCTAATGGTCCTTGCTGGTCATCCTGTCTCCTTTCATTTTTTCCCATCAATGATGGCATCCATGGGAATAGCTTGGTAAGCTCCTTGCTTAGTTTACTAGACCTCAATTGTTTATCATTGATTCCAAATTTTGCTCTTTCTATTGCTTCCATTATATCTTCCCTTGCCACAGTTTCACTACCTGCAAAATCCAAGTACATGGTCACTCCTAAACTCTTCATCACACTTCAAACTCTACACACATAATTTTTTTGCAAAAACAAGAAAGAAGGCAAAGTGAAGTAGAAGGAATTGTAGTGGGAAGAAAATAGGTGGCAAAACAAATCAGGTCAGCTGGACTAGGCCAAACCTAACCAATGAAATATAACACTTGAGCTTTAAATTTGAGCTCAAATTAGGCTCTTTCTTCCTACACCTCCATATATTCTTCTTTCACCTTCATAAATTTTCATATTTCCAAAAATATCCCTATGTAATATTCCAGATTACATAATCTGGAAGTCTTTTTTCAAATTCGTTATTAGCTTCCAAATTATATAATCCGGAAGCCTTTTTTCAGATACATGATTAGTTTCTGGATTATATAATCCGGAAGTCTTTTTTCAAATGTGTGTCCAGATTACATAATCCGGAAGCTACTCCGGATGCTACTCTATGGGGGTGGCACAAAAAGGATAAAAAGGTATTTTCATATTTTGTATGGGGGTGGCAGAAGAACATATGGAGGTGCAGGAAGAAACAGTCCTCAAATTAAACACAAACCTTTTACTCCAACCTCACCTAAGCCTGATCCAAGCTTAGCCCACAAAACCGGTCAAAAACCCAGAAAAAGCTTTAACCAAGGGCCATTTCTTCCTGCACCCCTCTGATTTCAACCTCCAACCCCATAAATTTGAATATTCTAACCCTAAACTGTGCAATTCAGAAACCTTCACAATCATTTAAATATTTTTTTTTAAGGTCTAGTACAAACAATCCAGAATACAATTTATTTTAGAATGTAAAATTCAAAATACAAATTTGTTTTCTAGAATGTATAATCCGGAAGACAAATCCTAAACATATTCATCTCAAAATATTTTTAGTTGACACAATATACTCTTTCCAAAACCTTCACATGCACATACCGGAATAAACATACCCCCCATGGGCAAACATGCACATGCACATGCACAACAACAATAACTAAGGGCAACTTGGTTATTTCACCACCCCATGGGGGGGTGCAAGAAGAAAAGGCCTTTACCAAGCTCGGGTTTTGTTTTATCGGCCCAAATTGAATCTATACTTTTTGGCCTGGCTTGTTATAGTCCACAACCTACATTTGGACCAGGCAACTCATTTTACCATCTCTTTTTAAGGCAGCTAAAACTAATATATCTAGGATTAAGTTTCACAATGCTTCATATATGATCAAATAGGTAAACATTAGTTGAGAAACAATCTACTGAGAAATGCTAATTTGTGAATGCAACAGCTCAGTGACCAGTGAGCTAGTGCATGTTTGGTTAGAATTAATTTTTAGGAAATAATTGCTTTTTTTTAAGTTCTCTAAGAAAACTAACAATAATAAGTAATTATTTCTCTAAAATATGTTGAACCAATCACACATTAAATATAAAAATTGTAAGCTGGTTTTACCTCTACGAGCAGCAAGCAAAGCGGATTCATTGACAATATTTGCCAAATCAGCACCTACAAAACCAGTAGTAAGAGAAGCAATTAAATGGCAAATGATGTTAGTGTCCTCCTCCAAAGGAACTCCTCTCAAATGCACAGCCAATATTTTTCTCCTTCCTTCTTCATCAGGTTCGCCTACATATACTTTTCTTGAGAAACGACCAGGGCGACATAGAGCCGGATCCAAGGCTTCTGGCCGGTTAGTTGCTGCAATGACTACCACTCTCATTTCTGATTCAAATCCATCCATTTCTGTCAGCAACTACATACACACAGCATACTTTGAAATTCAGCTTAGAGCATATAACAACTATTAAAAGAATATGATTTGTTTCTCACTTTCATACTTAATTCCAATTTAACATGTGAAGTGTTTATCTTTCACCTAGAAAGCATCTACTAATACTGTGAAATAACTGAAGAAACTGGACTATTGCACATTACTTTCCCACCACACTTTACTCTATAGTCAGCACTGACTAGTGAGCCATAAACATAACCAATTGTTGATAATTTGTATCTGCTAAAGAAATACAGCATATTATGTAAAAACTTGCCTGGTTTAATGTCTGGTCACGCTCATCATTGAAACTTCTTCCACGCTTGCCTCCTACTGCATCAAGTTCATCAATGAATATGATTGATGGTGCAAATTTTCTTGCTGCGTTGAAAAGGTCTCTGATTCTAGCTGCCCCTCTTCCAACAAACAACTCCACAAACTCACTTGCAGATACAGTGAAAAAGGGTACCCCTGCTTCCCCTGCCACTGCCCGTGCAAGTAGTGTCTTCCCAGTTCCAGGAGGACCCACCAGCAGCACGCCTCTAGGTAACTTTGCCCCTAGCTTGCGGTAATTTATATCCCCTTGAAGACATGAAACTATCTACAAAAAAGGACTGTATCAATAACAATAACACAAAGAAGTTGCTTCCTTAACCATTGACAAGAAAAGTTCTGCTAAAATTATAAATCATCAATATATCAAGGCATTTGGTTAAAAAGTATTTTAATCCACAATAGTATAATTAGAAATTCATTTTCCAGTTGTTACAATTTAGTTCTTCATATTAAATGATTAGATGGGGCCAATTAATCACAGAATATCATGTAATATTTTTCCATGCTTCATCTTAAACTTTTCATGTGTTTTTTCCTATTTCTCAGTAATCTCTTTAACAAAATGGTTACATATCTCAAATTGGATATTAATCATTGAAGATGTTATTTATGAACCAAGAGAGAAGAAATGGAAAATAGACAGAAACAAATTAAAAAATGAACAGTTTTATTAAATTTTTTAGGCTAACATTCCTTTTGCCATTCACTAAGGATTCTCCTTTCACAGGACAAATCCCTCTAATCCAATTTCCCCCATTTATCCAATCAACCCTTTTAAATGAACTAACCAAAAGGACAACTGTCTAATATCTTTCCTTATTCAGCTCATAGTTCATACAAATGTTAGGTTTCAATCTACAATATTTTGATGCATTCGTGACTACTTTCAAGATAATGCACCCAATTGCCACAGGCTATACTTATAATAGGCATAACTTTAAAAGACTACCTTTAAGTTAAGCATATCTAATTGGCAGGGAAACCTTGTTTCAATGTCTTAATTGTCCAACCCTGCATTAGTATGCTCATACAGCAGCAGCGAGGAGTATGAGCCATTCCGAAAATATTTAAATAGTGAAGCCGAGAATAATAATGAACAGAACTACATGCCATTTATGATTGGGATGATCTAAAATAAGTGCATAACAGAACCTTAGGAATAAATGACTTTGCTTTTGAAACAAAACAATTGCCTGACCAAAGTATTTTTATCTTAAAACAGTCAAATGGATTTGAACATAATGATTCTCAGATAATAAATTCAGAATTTGCTTAAACGAAAGCCAGAATGTTATCTATAAAATACTGTCACGTCTCACAAATTACAAGTCATGAAGTTAATTAGTTGCACTTTCTTAGCTCATTATACTAAAGCTTTTATGCCCCTTCTCATGTAATAAGCTAAATATTGTACCATTAATCACTAATTCCAACTTCCAAGTGATAAATAAGTAGAAATCCAAAAAGTAATAAAGAAACAAAAGATGTCAAACTACCAACACTTTTATTCAGTTTTATAATACGACCATACCAGTTAGCCTTACTGATCTTCTCCAACAAAATGTTCCCGTATTTCTTCTTGCTATTTTATTACATAATTATTTATAAGCATTCTAGTATGAGATAATTACCTCCATGAGCTCTACTTTTGCAGAGTCAACACCTTCCACGTCATCAAATCCAACTGTCTGACTATTAGGCCTCTGCTTCCTTGCAGGACTATTAGCAGTAGAAAGTTGACGATATAGAATCCACATCAATGGAATTAAAGGTATCCACAGTGTTATCACAGTAATCAAAGTACTCCTCATTGACATCAACGCAGATTGAGGGGCAGAGCTATATGTAACCCCATTTTCTCTCATCAAACTAACAAGGAATTTTCCATCATGATCTATTTTTCTTGTGGAATACTGCCATTCAGGAGTTGAAGCTCGGGTCTTTGAGAATTTCTTTAGTACATTCACCACTGGTGTTTGGCCAGCCCTTGAAGCACTCTCACTCCCCATCTTATCAACATCCGCATCAATGGAAACATCTACAACTTGAGATTCTTCACCAGAAACATGATCATTTTCAACAATTTGGGACTTCATGTTGTAATATATACGCCGCGACCCCTCTTCAACTAAAACTTTTTCAACATATCCATTCTGAAGGCTGGTAATCAAGTCAGAATATGGAACAGATTTCGGAGGGGGGAGTGCTGTCAGTTTTAGAAACATGAAACAAAGGCTGAACACAACAGAAACAGAGGCAGAAAACGCCACTGCTCTAATGTTCTTACGAATAAGTACCTCCAACTCATTCAAAATGGACTTAATGGAAGCCCTTTTCATTCTCATAGCCAATAACCGTAACCTTGGCCGCAATCTCAATGAAAACCTCTTCTTCAACCTATTACCTTCACCCTTACCATAGTGAGTCTTCCTCTCACCCTTGCTTCTACTCGCAAATGGCTCAATTTTGTTGTTACTTGAAACACCAAGCGGGGTCTTGCAACAATAAGGAACCCTCAATGAGGGAACTCTACTTCTACCACCACAATACCCTACCTTCTTGTCCCAAACAAACCCATGTGGAAACTTGTAGCATTGGTTAAACCCTAGAGAAGTAAAAACAAATGACCTAGTGCCCAAACCTCCACACACCCCAAAATATGTTCTTTGGGCCATGGAAGGGGTAACAACAACAAATGACCCAGTAGTACAAGGTAAAGAAAAACAAGCCATACCTCTTCCACAATCAAACTACACACCCATAGTACCTGCAAGTGCCACATAAACAGCATTATCCCCACAAAAAAAGGGTGAAGCTTGAAAACATAAAAGGATGGGGAGAAACATAATTGCACAGAAACATCTATAGACTAACGTAAACATGAAAAATAACGTTAACAAGAAGACATTTGTTACCTGATCTCATATTATTATGTCATGCAACACGAACACAGGAATTGTGCATAGAGTGGAAGCCTAAGCTGAAGAGATTGCTTCTTCAATGTTGATATGTCTCTTTTAAAGATTATTTATTTTGGGTATATCTAGTGTCAGCGTTTACACATTTTTTTCTACATAATATCAATTTTAACCTACAACCTATCATCTTTTAAATTTTCTAAAATTATCTTTTATCCTGAATTTAAAAATCTAAAATTCAGAAAATATAATTTAAAAATCAAATTTCCATTCTAAAAACCAAATTCGAAATAAAAAAAACATTCTAGAAAAGAAAATTCGAAACACTAAATCTGAAAATGCCTTCTAAAAAAGAATTTTTAGAATTCAAAAATATATTTCAAACATCCGAATCCAACTGAAAAAGAAGATTTAGAACACAAAATCTGAAAATACAGAAGAAAAAAATCGAAAAAAATCGAAAAAAAATATATTCTGAAAATCCAAATCCAAAAATGCTTTCCAGAAAAAGAGTTTTAAAAGTATTTCTTTATCCACACTCCTCTTTCATTCAAGGTCTTTCGCATAAACATTTTAATCATTTTAATGACAAATTGGATGTAAGTTGAAATTGATATAGTGTAGGGAGAATTTGCCTACATATTCAAACCATAACATACATATGGAACTAACAAGATTAACATTTAAAAGATCATCCATATAATATTTTTCTTCCAATGTCTTGGGAGATTATTCATCACTCAACTTATAGTGGGAAGCAAGAGGTGTGGAAACAAGTTTTAAGTTTGTCATACCAAACTTATCAAGGATATTTTTGAGATAGGTGATGCAATCCAAGCTTGTGGTTGATGGAATGAATGGAGTGGCAACGAATTTAGAGTGAAATAGGTGCACCAAAATAGAGAGAAGGTGCAAGGATTCGATGAAGTTGAAGGTGCAATGAAGGGAAAGAGGTTTGGCCAACTTTCCTTAGGTTCACTAGGTCATTTAGGCTCACTAGCAAGAGAGATTTGGGAGAGAATAAGGTTTCAAGTTCTGAACTCTTCATTCAATATTTGCAAATCAGAATACATGAGTGAGATTTAGGGTATTTATAGATGAAGGTAGTTTGCTCCTTAAGCTACTATAACCCTAGTTAAGTGAACTTAACTAAGGTGAGGTGTGGTGGCTTAAGGAGGCCAGGTATGCTCCTTTGAGATGCTCTAGGAACCCTTACTTGTGCGACAAGTTAGGATTTCTAGAGTGTCTTTGTTTCATCTATGAAGTACTCTTAAAAAGAAACCAAAATGGAGTTCTTATACATGTTTATTTTAGTATTTATACAAACAGTTCGTCTATCTTTTATTCTTGTGTATGGTGGGTTTGATGGTCCTCAGTCAATAGGTCTGAAACAAGTACAAACACTCCAAGTCACATTGTCTGGTGATCTTAATCTCTAATATTTTCCTAACAACTCCCCGATTCTTCATTTCAAACTCGTTGTTCAGCTTATTTTAACCTTTTTGTACCTCATATTTACTATTTCTTACTATCATAATATAGTCTACATACAACAATAATACAATAAACAAATTGTCTCCTATAGACTTAAAGTAGACATAAGTATCATGCTTATTACATTCAAAACCAATTCTAGCACTGAATTCATCAAATCGTTTATTTTATTCCCTTGGGGATGGTTTCAAACCATATAAGGATTTGTTTAACTTACAAACATAATCCTGCTTACCTCCTTGATGACTTTTCTACGGCAAATGCACTGTGTTTTCATAAGTAATAATTTGTCCCTAAGGACAAATATCGAATCCACAAGGAATAGTTGAATAATCAAGTAAAAGACTCACTAAATAGAAAACAGAATAATAAAGTTTGTTGGAATTTGTTATGATTGCAATGATTAAAAAGAAAAAAAGTCAAAGAGTTTGTTGCTTCAATTGGGAAAATAGGGATTGGGGTTCATCTTTCTCATTCTTTTGTATTTTGATTAGCATGACAATATTGTATCCTTTGATTGATATTGATGCATGTATACATTTATATCGATTCCACGCATATAAAATTATTAAGATGCCTCCTAAATATTGATTTCTCGCATATTTATAAAAAATTCTTATCAGTAAGATCAAACGTTGATAATAATTAACATTTCAAATTTATTCCTCGCATTAAAATATGTTAAGCATTATCATTTGGGTCAGAAACTTAGGAGTACTTTCCAGTCAAATCTAAATTTCAAGATCATGGCGAACAAGCATTACTAACAAAATGATAATACCAATCATCAATCAAGAACATAATATTATGTTTAGATATCACCTCAATACATAAGAGTTTGAACAAATTACTCTCAATCCCAAAGGGTAGAATTAGTCACACATGTTGGTTGTTACAAACAGGGAGAGCAAGAAAAGAAGATTTCATATGTTTCTCCTTGACGGTTGCCTCCCCTAGGGTTTTAACACCTCATATTCTTCCAACTGGATTACAATTCACTCAATGGCGTTTCCTTTCAATCATGTGTGTCTATGGTTGTGCCTCATGCCTCCTATTTAACCTAATTGGCTTAGGTTAAGTGACTTATTACTTGGGCCTTATTGGACTCCCTTGGGCGAGTTGCTCAAAAAAAGATCCAACGTCACTAGAGTAATCTCGCCTGGGCGAGATTGGTTTCGCTTGGGCGAGATCCTCTGGGGTGTCTGACTTAGGCGAGTTTGGGCGAGCTTTGATGAGTGTTGGTGCATTATACCTTTCCCTTTTTAGCTTTGTGTATTCTTCTTTTGTCCAATCATCTCCCTTCTTCCCTATAATCCTAAAATTAACACAAATTTGGGAATAAATTGTTCTTATTCAAATTAAAATCACAAAATATATAAAAAAATGTATAAATTCATAAATTCAAGGTCATCTTATGTTTATTTTATCAATTAATATCCATAAGTGCATGTATTTTAATATGAAATATTACTGAAATCTAACTTGTATCACTCCTTCCTTAAATCCTTTTTGATTCATGTATATGTTTTCATATAAGTCTCCATATAAAGATGTAGTCTTAACATTCATTTGTTCCAACTTAGGTTAAGTTCAACAACTATGGCTAACAACATCCATATGGATATGTGTTTCACTACAGAAGAAAACATCATTGTAATCAATTTCTCCCCTTTATGAAAAACCTCTAGCAACGAGTCTCGCCGTGAATATTTATTGATTAGTTCCTGGAGCGTTATCTTTTTTTTAAAACCATTTGCAAGTAATCAACATAGAACCCTCAGGTCTACGAACTAGAGTCCAAGTATTTTTTCAGACGAAGCAACTTTATCTCTTCATTCATGGCTTTTATTCATTGAGTACTCTTCTTACTTATTAAGGCAAAAGATACACTAGAATGTTCATCTTCTAATGCCCAACAACCATTAAGGAGAATGGAATTAGCTCTCCATAACCATTCCTTTCCAAAGTTCTCCTTATTCTATCTTTGGGAAGTTTGTAATCATCTACACGTTGGTCTTCATCAAATGTAACAGGATATCTATCATCTTCAAACGACCAAACCTTTTATCTTCTTTAGACGTATCAATCAATCTAATGACTTCAAACTCGTCTTGTATACTAGATTTCACCTCAACGTCAGTCTTTTCAACATCACTACTACTTCCAACCTTACATTAAAAAACTTTTAGCTTGTAAGCCATTTTAGTTTTATTAAAGACAATGTCTATGCTAATGATACACTTCTTGAATTCTAACTAAAGACACCACATAAAATATCCCTTCACACTTTTTGAATACCTAAAAAACATGCTTTTAACATCCAATTTACCCTGCCTAATGTGAGCATAAGCAATATAACCAAAGATTCTTAGATGATCAAATTTGGGAGAGTATCTTGACCAGATTTCTTCAAAAGTCTTCATATCCAATGCATTTGAAGGACATTTGTTGATCAAATAGGCAACATTAGGAATAAATTTAGCCCAAAAACTCTTTGGAACTCAAACTCCTTCCACAATGCTCTTATTGAACCTTTCTGCTAGACCATTTTGTTGAGGAGTGCATGTAATTGTCTAGTGCTTACCTATGCCATGCTCTCTACATAATGGGTTAAGTAGTTTCGAACAAAACTCAAAACCATTATAATTTTTGAACCTTTACACCGTCTTTCTGGTTTGGTTCTCCACTAGACGCTTCCAACTTCTAAAGTTCTCAAATGCTTCATCTTTGGTCTTTTAAGGGTAGACATATAACTTCTTTGAATAATCATCAAAAATCAAAATGAAGTATCTAACTACGAAGTGAGATGGAGACCATATATCAACATGAATGTAATCAAGGGTCCCCTTCATCCTCTATTGACTCTTGTTAAAACAAAATTTACAGGTTTTTCCTTGGACAATGTTCACAAAATGTTAGATGATCGGTTATGTCACTTCCAAACAAGCCTTGGTTGTCCAAATCCATTAAACTTTCTCGCTTATGTGACTTAACCTTTTATGTCATAACTTTATCTTGGAGTAGACGATTTTTTCAGCAGTAGATGTTGACCTAGTGTCTACAACACTTTTCAAGGCATACATGTCATTCTTCCTTACACCCTTCATAACTACCATGGAGCCCTTCAACACTCTCCTTTTACCTTTGAATACATATCCATTCTTTTAAAGTTCACCAAGGGATATATGATCCCATTTCAAGTTAGGTACATACCTAACTTCTTCAAGAAGCCTCTTAGTTCCATCATGCAAATGAAACTTAATTGTTGCAATACCAATTATCTTATAAGACTTGTTATCATTAAGAAAACACAAACCCTCCTTTAAGTTATGTAAATTGTTGGAACCACATACAATTAGGTCTAATGTGAAACGAACATCCAGAGTCTTAAATCCATTCGCAATCATCGACATATGATGTGACTTGATTTTAAGATTTCACATTTTATGGGTTACTCTTTTGTTTAGGATTTTTTTGAATTAGCAATTAAGGTGAGAACCCAAAGAAGATCCCCACTAGACACGAACTTAACCAAGTGATTAAGTAAGTGTGAAGATTCACTTCTAGAGGGTAAATAGTAAAACACAAATATATGGTGTGGTGATGTAATAGTGCGGAAATAAAGAATAAATGAAGCAAGGAATGAATGAAGATGACCGAAAGTAAAGGAGGAATTAAAGAACATGAAGAAAAGGAAGGAACAAATGCATGTAAAGAAAAGAGAAAGAGTGAAGGAAGCTTATGGAATGAAAGGGATGATTTCCGCCACTTGGGGGGTGGGAGACTCTAAGATAAGTGGTGCAGAGCCGCCACTTGAAGTGCACTTCACTCAAGATAAGACCTAGATAAATTGATTACTCAGACTCACAAAACACTCACACATAGTTTCTTTACTTAATTCAATTTCAATGTCCCCATACACGGAGGGAGACATCCTTTATATAGGAAGGAGTGACTTGGAGGAAAAAATGAGTGAAGGGTAGAAAAGGAAGGGGAGAGGGGCAACTTAGGGTGTTGAAACTGCCCGTTAGGCATAACTTCTAGAAGTTAGGTTAAAAACCCTAATTCTAGGTGCATGTGTCATGAAAAATGGGCTTGGCGCAAGCACAATTTGCTAAATACACTCCTATTTATGCTATGTTAACCTACTCGAGCTTATTTTTCTATTTGGACCCCCAAATTGGGTCCAATTTATTTACATAACTTCTCTTGTGGAAAGACAAGAAGGAACAACTTATGATATTCTGGTTTATATCTGGTTCTTCTTTTGTTGATGCTCTCTCAAGGTTTGGTGGGGCTTGACTTTGTATACTGAGATGACTGACCTATTTGTGAAGTGCTTGTTGTGTCCTTAGTCATCTGCTGGTTGATGTGGTTTGTATCACACCATGAGGACCTCTGCTGATTCATAAATGTCTCCCACTATATTTACTTCGCTAGATGTAGGCAGTTCATTAGACCGTTTACCAAACCCAAACAGTCTATCAGGATTGCTAGCCTTCTTCTACCTCTAAGGACGATACTTCCTTGTGTGACCTTCCTTATTGCATAATAACAAGTGAGAACACTTGTAGACGTTTACTATTTTTCCATCACGAGTCTTCGACTTCGACCTCCATCTAAATCCTCCCTCGTTATATCTAGTAGACAATTTCACCTTACTATAAGGCCTTCCCCAATATTAAATGCCTTAAAGTTAAACTTCTTGTTCAACTCTTTTAAGTTCAGAGCATCTTGAACCTCCTCATAAGAGAAAGTATTTCTTCCATACAACAAGATCTCCTTGAAATGATCACGTGTCTAGGGAAATGACAAAAAAAATCATGCTTGATCTTCATCATCAATCTAAACATCAAAATTTTCAAGATCAAGAATCAATTTATTAAATTCGTCCAAGTGTTCACTGACTGCCTTTTCACTACTCAGTTTTGTACGAGTATAATGCTTACTTCAGGTACAACTAGGAACTTAGTCATATACAAGTATTCAAGCTTCATCCATAACTTTATTGCAATATTCTTTTTCCTCACTTACCTTAACACCTTGTCCTTAAGACTCATAACAATTGTGCTATGAGCGCCTTCTCCAACAACACAGTCATGTCCTTTTCAACCATGGTTCTATCAAGCTTGGATTCACTTTCCAAAAAGCTCAAAGAGGTGATGTTGAACCAGAAGAATGCACATCTTAAACCGTTATAACTCAAGATCATTTTGGCCAGTAAATCAACCTCATACTTTGTGGAAGTTATGATAATTCAGTTTCCTTTACTCCACACTCACCATATTAGTTTGTAAGGAAATAACTCACAATTCACTAGATTGTTTACCACACAAACACACTAGGCGATAACAAAAGAACAAATAAAAGGTAAGCAGAAAGAATAAACGAAGAATCACATAGAGAATTAACGTGGCTCTATTAAAGTGTTAACTAATTCCAACCTACATACACAGTCAAAAATTCATTAAGTAGAAAATCGAGATTACAACATAAAGTTTATCTCATAGTGAACTCTCAACTCATAGTTTTTTTCAAATGTTCATTACAAGGTCATATTTATACAATTAAAATTGTATGACAAACTTCCATAAGATGCACCAAAACAGTTGTTGAAGTCACGTGCATATTGCTTCACATGTGAGCTCAAAATGTTAACCAACGTTGGGAAGTTATAATTGTTGCAACAGATAGTCTGATTCCTTCTGGTACTCTGAAAAAAGATGCCCTAAGAAGATGATAGAAGCTCTGATCAAGATAGACGATCTTATGCCACCAAATACTTTAAAACTAACAAATAATCTACTGCACCAGATGGTTTAGGAACCTTTGAACACGACCTTGTAATAAACCAATTCTTCACAATACTTGATGATCCTGCCGGTTGACCTGAGTGCAAGAGCCTTGCCACGTCAAAGGTTTCTCCTTCTGGATCAGCTTCGCACCACGTTAGCTTCTGTCCTTCACACCTCAATTCCTCGCAAAAACCTGAAGAAAACAGAGTGGCGCCGCTGCGGCCGATCGCACTCCGACGCTCAAGTCAGTGACGGAATCACCAAATACTAAGAGAGAAAATCTAAACTCAAGGAACCGTGCGCAGTGAATCTCTGTGTACTCGAAAGTATTCTCAAAGCGTACTCAAGTGTTCTGAAAAGCGTACCTCAAAGTCTGTTAAGAGTTCCTTATATACCTGAGCACTTTCTCTCTCCTGACGGTTATACCTCTGGACACGTGGCTCGCAT
>Ga0123342_1002681_pt1 | contig 29278 bp, 20 predicted proteins | sample Turbeawhitnodule_FD_89960 | JGI IMG/M metagenome (GOLD analysis project Ga0123342, IMG submission 89960) | Root nodule microbial communities of legume samples collected from Mexico - Turtle bean Mexico white nodule | ecosystem: Host-associated > Plants > Roots > Nodule | place: Mexico: Nepantla... | reverse complement strand
TCGTACCAGTCTCTACTGGGGGTTATTACTTATTTTTGTACTTGCTGTTTTATTTTCAAATTATTTCTTCAATTAATTAGAATTAATAGAAGAAATTGGAATAGTGAATAATATATATCTATTGAATTAGACACTTCGCTGATACGTGTTTTACGAGTATAGTACGAGATATCCGATATATTTATTGAACACAAACACACTATTTAAGAAGAGTGTCGGAACTTCAATTGTGACAATAAAAAATTTGTGTATAGTTATCAAATTATAACCCATTAAAAATGATAAGAAATGGTTCAATTTTAAAAAAAATATATAAAACACCTAATTTTCTTAAAGATATATAAAAAGTTCCATTAATTTCAAAATTAAGATACCTTGAAAGTCATGAAAAACTTGAACAAATAAAAGTTTCTGAAGGCACAAACCATGTTGGTACGACGTCACTCAGGGCGAAACGTGCCGTTCGGTGGGTCCCACCAAGGACAACAGTTGCCACGTCAGACAGGACTAGAGGCGCCGTTAAGACGCCGTGAACCCCGAAGGACACAACAGTGACGGATACACCAACGTTCAAAATTCAAGGTGGTTTGTTTTTTAAAGTTGTCTCTGAAGAACTCAGTTCAAACTCTCCCTCCCATTGAACCCAAACATTTAATACAAACCCTCTTCGAACGCTCGTTTTTCATTCATCAAATCCACGAGAACTCTGCTTCTCCTTCCAAACGCGCTTCTGGGTCAGATCCAAACACCCTTTTCCGTATCAAGAACAAAGCTTTACTTCCCAGGTGGTTACCTCTGTTTTATATGTATGAAATAGCCTTTTTCGATTCGAACACTTTGAAATTTTTGTTCTTAGATATGACGAATCACAGAAACTAATTGGAACACAAGATTGTTTTTCACTTTATGCATCATTCAAGCACCATTTCCAATGAATGTGTGACTTGATCGAGTTTTAACCGATACTGCTATATTAGGAGCTGCATTAAAGCATTTCTGCAATTGTTGGTGTTGCAGAGAAACATGCCGCAGGAACCTTTAGCACACTCGATTTTCCAATCTCCTCTTAAGAGAGGATTGAATTTGAAAAGTTCGGGTTCAGTTTGTAACAACAATGAGGGTTCATACACCGTGATGGCGGAGGAGAGCATCAACGATCATGAATTGGCTCAGAGGAAAGCAGAGGAAGCAGGTATCAGCTTTTATCTTACTATGGTTATGTCATTGCACATTAGCTCTGTTCTCTTGTTACACTGTTCTAATTGTCACCAAAAATGTTTCATCACATCTTCGAGAGCTTAAGAAAATGTTGTTTTTAAGGTTGTTGTTCCCCAAGATTTAGCCAAAACTGGGAAGTGGAAACTCTGATTTAAAGCTGATTGAAACTTGAAACAGTGCCTGAACTCTGATCCTATCTCTGTGTTTTGAAGTTGTTAACAATACTTTAAAAAATAAATTCATAGAATAATGAAACATGCTTGTTGCTTGAGTTCAGGCACATTTCTGGGAAAAGTTTCATTATTCGAGCTTAAATAACTATCTCTACCCCATGCTTTTTCTTTTACTATGATTCATATTTCATGCATTTAAAAATGTACCCTAAAATAAAAAAAGAACAAAGTTTTGTGGTCTCAGAATAATGTTTCTTTATAGTCATAGAAAAAGTTTTGCTTTTTTTTAACCCCATTGGTTTTTCTTAACGTTTATGATTTGTTTCTTACAATTTATTTTCCATTCTGTGCACTAAATTATCAGATGCACCTTGTTGCTCTGTTTAAGAAAAGGGGAAAAAAAGGGGATTGTGAGAAAGAGAGAAAGTAATAATTAGAATTAGATTAGAGAAATTAAACAGAGTGAGGCTGGAAAAGAAAAAGAAAGGGATAGAGAGGACACATGAAAAGATGGTGGAGCACAAAATTATGAATCGCATTATGAATTGCCTGGGATGTGTTGTTGTGAAATGGGATCACTCCCCCAACTCACTAGCATTCACTGGTGGCGTGGGCCTTTAGCATTCTCATTCATTTTTTTTCTGATTTCAACCATGTTCTTATAAACATATCTGACACTATACACGAATTTACGTATAATATAGATACAGAAACACATATTTATATATTATATAATTATAAATTATATAAACTAATAATAAAAATTTATGTGTATAAGTATGTTTCAATTTTTTTTAACAGAAAGATGTTAAACTTATCATAAATTCAACAAATATTTTTTAAATTAGACACTTCATCGATACATATTCTACCAGTATCTTACTTACGAGTATCGTGTCCGATACGTGTGTCCGACTTTTGTTGGAACTCTCATTACTTAAGGAACACAAAATCTATTCTATTCATGGGATATTTTTTTGTTTCCCTGGTTAATGTAGGTTTAACGAAGAATGTTTAAATTTACAACTACTTTTATGTCATTCAAATAATGGTCTTAAGTTGTTACTTACTTTACAGTGTATTATTATTCTTTGACTTAAACCAGTAATAAGGCCTCATTTCAAAAGAAAAACAGCATGATTTTGGTGGCATTTAATGCAACAATGCTGCAATAATCATGGCTAGATTGCTTTAACTTTAACTCCAGAGCTTGTAATTGAAGTAAACATAACTCAGTCAAAAGCATAACAGTAAAAGCCATTTAGTGAGTATGAAACAGCATGTGTTTTTCTGAATCAGAAGAAAATAGACACGTTAAGTTAATAATACTAAGAATCTAACCTTTTTCTCTTTGTTCTTTTACCATTTATTTTCTCCCTCTTTTCTTAACCAACTCAATAAGTTGAAGTAATAATGCAGTGGATAGAAGAAAAAAGAAAAAGTAAGAAACAAACACAAAGGAAATTAAAATAAAATAAAATAAAGGGGAACTTTTTTCTGTGAATATATAGAAGCACTATTCCTAGTTAATGAGTGTTTGCTCTTAGTTAATGAGAATTTTTTTTAACATGTTTACTCTTGCTATGAATAACAAAATATTTTGTAGAATTTAATAAAAAAATTATATAAATTTAAATTTATTATTATTTATTTACGATAGGTTACAAAAATATTGTGTTTCAGCAACAAATCATCATCACAAATAAAAACAAATGTGAAATAAACTTCTATAAGACCACGTTAAGTATAAGAAAAAGTTATCGTCACAATTTTTTTATAAATTAGCTTAGAAAGAAATTTATATGATTTTATTTATCTTTTACTATAAATATTTACGGAAAAAATTATCTAATTTTAGTTACAAACTTAGAATTTGTTTAGATAAACTTTTCCGCAAATAAATAAAAAAAATACTTGTTTCATAAATTTAAATAAATTAGTTTTAATTGTGATTTTTTTTGGGGGGTAAACGATGATTGTAAAATAAAATAAAAAAGGAAATTATGCACGTCATGAAGCATAAAACGATGTCGTATAGGGATTTCGCGCCATATGCATGACATGAACAGTAAAACGTTGTCGTATAGGGATTTCCCGCCATTTCTTTGTCTTGTTCAAATACTGGTTGTTTGTGTGTTGTGACATGGTGGGTGGGAACAGCTTCAAGGAGATACGAAGCTGCAGAATGGCTTGCCCAAATGGACAATGGCGCATCTTCATCGCTCTCCAAAGAACCCTCCGAAGAGGAATTCTGCCTCGCACTGAGGAACGGTCTCATTCTCTGCAACGTCCTCAACAGAGTCAACCCCGGCGCCGTCGTCAAGGTTGTCGACAATGCGGTGGTCGACAACCTCGCCCTTCCGTCTTCCGAGGGACCCGCCCAGTCCGCAATTCAGTATTTCGAGAACATGCGGAACTTTCTGGAGGCTGTCACCAACATGAAGCTTTTGACATTCGAAGCTTCTGATTTGGAAAAGGTGACCATCATCATGACCCTCACCCCTTTCACGTTTAAAGATGCTACCTTTTCTCTTCTGTTTTTATGGGGTTGGGTCACTAAATACCATTATTTTGATTTGCTTTAGAAATTCATATCTTTTACTCTTGGGTACCTCGCTTATGTGTATTTGTGAAGTATTAAGTCAGTGAAGTTATCAAAATTCAATAGAGCTACTGGGCTTGTTTGGAGAAACTTTTCCATAAACACTTTTAAAAGAAAAAAATTGAATCAGTTCCTCCATAAGTTGAGATTAACTTTTCCATAAGGTAATTTGTACAATTAACTTATCCAAATCTGATTTTTTATTCATGCATAATGTAATTTCATTTTGTAGAAAAGCTGATTTTATTTTTCTCTCCAAGAAGATCTTATGGAGAAATTTCCTCAAACAGGCCATATATGATAGACAGAAACATAATTCTTTTATGAATAAAAATGGAACCTGTCTTCTTTATTTCAATTTTTGTAATGCCCATTTGGATTCGTAGAGTTACAAATTGTTTATTCATTCTGTTATGTAAAAACACGAGCATCTTTTTAAGGGTTGAATGTGTTTTTGTAGGGGGGTTCGTCGAGCAAAGTTGTGGACTGCATTCTGTGTTTGAAAGGGTATTATGAATGGAAGCTGTCGGGTGGAGTTGGTGTGTGGAGATATGGTGGAACTGTCAGGATTACTTCCTTCCCCAAATGGTCTCCTTCCAACATACTCGGCACTGAAAGTGTTGACGAGTCTGAGTCATCACAGTTTCTTCATCTGTCTGGAGAGGTATCCATTGAAGAAACCAAAGCTGCTAATGCTTTGACTTCCTTTTTTGATCAGTTTGGACTCAAGCTTCTCCTGGCTTACCTCAAAGAAGCTGATGAGGTTGATGATCTACCGTTGAATGCAATGGTAGGTAAGATCCTTCCCTATGAGGTGTGATTTTTGTAATTTTTAAGGCTCAAAATTAGATTCTTGTTTGGAATATGTTGTGAGAAATTAAATTTATGCATGAAGATTCATTTGATTCGTGCGATCAGCAATCTTATTTGTGACTGGGTGAAATTTTGTGCAGGTAATAGATTCTTTGCTCAGGAAGGTTATCAGGGACTTTTCTGCATTGCTTGATTCTCAAGGCACTCAGGTACTTCTGAATTTAATGCATCTGTTTTGTCTTGCTGTAACGTTTGTAATGTAAGAGCACCTTCTGTTGTTTGGAAGGTTACCTAAAATATAACAACTCTCTGCAGCTTGGACATTTCCTCAAGAAAATATTGAAAGGCGATACTGGTTGCCTCTCTAAGAGAGAATTTGTGGACGCTATCACATTATATCTGAATCAAAGACGTAGTTTGGCATCAAATGAAAGCTCTAAACTATGCACTTGTGGTGGAAAACGCGACAGTAATCAGAACAATGTCAAATATTGCGCCAAGCATGCTGAAATAATTGATGCCCAGCAAAAAGAGCTTGAGGTATAAAAGTGGAAAATCTAATGTACTGCTTTAGACGATTTATCATGCGATCTTAGACTATCATCATTCTCTGTAATGATGTTTTTTTTACTGGTCTAGGGACTGAGGTACTTCTATGAAGAGATAAAATTGGAGCTCAAACAACTTCAATCAAAGTGGGACCAAGAATTGAACAGGCTAGGTAAATGATCTGAAGACTTCTATTTTCAAAAGAAATATCCTTTGACGTGTTTAAAATCTTCTAATGTAATATTCTTTCATAATGCTGAGTTGAGTTCTATCTGCTTCTTAGAGAATCATATAAGGAGCCTTGAAGAGGCCTCCTCTTCGTATCATCAAGTTTTGGAGGAGAATCGTTTTCTTTACAATCAAGTACAAGACCTCAAAGGTACACAAGAATCCAGTACACTTTTTCAAGGATCTACTCACATGATTTATATACTTAACAGATTTGCTGACTTACAGGAGCCATTAGGGTCTACTGTAGAGTGAGGCCCTTCTTGCCAGGGCAACCAAATGGACAATCTACTGTAGATTATATAGGAGAAAATGGAAACATAATGATTATGAATCCCCTTAAGCAAGGAAAAGATGCTAGAAGGGTATTTTCATTCAATAAGGTGTTTGCAACAAGTGCCACCCAAGGTATTTTAATTTTTTGACATTATTAGAAAATGTATAGGGCCAGCAAATACTTTGTTCTACATGATTATTCCTAAACAACTCTTTAAAATGTAGTGTAAAGATTTGAAAAATAATGATGGGCTTATTTTAGATAATGGAGACTTGGTTATGTAAGGAAGAGTGATAAAAAAGGACTAATGTGATAATATACGATATCATAATGTAATGCACTTGTTACAAATAAATAAATAATCTTTTTCGAAATTTATATCTTCTCAAGAAGCTTTTATGATTATTTTCTTTGCAATGTGCAGAACAAATATACGCTGACACTCAACCATTGGTTAGGTCCGCCTTAGATGGATACAATGTATGCATCTTTGCATATGGACAGACTGGGTCAGGAAAAACCTACACAATGGTAACATAACATTATACATAGAAATTAAGCAATCTATCACAATTTTATGCATTCACTCAAATTGGAGTGCTTTCCTCATCCTAAATTCTTTGATTTTATTGGATGCCTCATAAGAAATAACAGGATTATTATGGTTTTGTACTGAAATTGGTGACTTTCTTTTCATGTCTAGTAGTAAGTAGTAGTAAAACAGATTTTTGTCCACTGTTTGTGTGCAAATTATGAATACTTAACATCAATAGTATATCATATGTTTTCTCATGGTTTTTTTTATCAGCAAGAAACAATAAAATTAAGTAGGTTCACTTCAGGGTGGTCAAATCCTTATACATATCAAACCAAAATATATCCTCCTACTGTCATGATACAAATTCTATCCGTTAATATCTTGGTTTCGAGGTGTTTCTTCTCACAAAGGAGACAATTAAATTTTTTAAAACGACCTGAATGTTACTAAAAGCACAAAGAAAACTGATTGTGTGATACTGCAATGTCATAAAATCATTTTAATATTGCCTTATCTTGTTTCTTATACATGTGTGTTTTACTGCTTGGATAGAGTGGTCCTGATCTGATGACTGAAGAGACATGGGGTGTAAACTACAGGGCTTTGCGTGACTTATTTCATATTTCAAAGGAAAGAGCAGATGCCATAAAATATGAAGTTGGCGTTCAGATGATTGAAATATACAATGAGCAAGTGAGAGATTTACTAGTCAGCGACGGCTCTAACAGAAGATATCCTTCAAGCCATACTTGCTGTATTTATATTAACCATTTTTCTCCTCTGCATATCAAAACTTTTTACAAATTCCAAAAGAAGAAACAAATATGATTTATTTTTTCTTGTTCATTTCCTTGACAAGACATACATTGGATATACGAAACAACTCTCAATTGAATGGGCTTAATGTGCCCGATGCATCTTTAGTTCCGGTTAATTGCACACAAGATGTTCTTGATTTAATGAAAGTTGGTCAGAGGAATCGTGCTGTTGGTGCCACAGCTCTAAATGAGCGAAGCAGCCGTTCTCATAGGTAAGAGTTCTTCATGAAAATAGATGGCTACCCTTAACAGAAAGTAGCAATCAGAAATGCAATAATATGCTAGAAATTGATCAACAAAGCCTTGTGTATTACATATGGTATCATGAGTGTTTATATACAAGTTGGGAAGCAAAATAAGCAGATTTCTACGTAATAAACAGAAAACTAGAAGTTAACAGTATTAAGAACTCTAACCATAAGATATATTTTACTTAAGCATGTTTCTTTTACATCCATATGCAGTGTATTGACAGTTCATGTCAGAGGGAGGGACTTAGAGTCTAACTCTATTCTTAAGGGTTGTCTCCATCTTGTGGATTTGGCTGGAAGTGAGAGAGTGGACAAGTCTGAGGCTGTTGGCGAGAGACTAAAGGAGGCTCAGCATATAAATAAATCTCTTTCTGCACTTGGGGATGTTATTGCTGCTTTGGCCCAGAAGAGTCAACATATTCCTTACAGAAATAGCAAGCTCACACAAGTTCTACAAGATTCATTAGGTAACAAGCACACTTCAATAGAGAAGAGATTTACCTTTTTTCTTTGTACAAATTCCACATTATAATTAGTTAGAACAACATTAAGAGTTGTTTTTTTTCCTTTTTGACCTTCAACCACTGTATTTTTCTCGTACAGTTTTTTTTCACTCTGTTGCTTTAGTTTGTTGTCGTGGAGTTGGGAAAAGGGTTGAGATGGGTTGATTATTAATATTGATATTATTAATGTATTTGATAAAGCCATAGTGGCTTTCTATTTTGCATTTCCGTATATAACAACTTAACTTATGCTTTGATTTTTTTCTCTCCATATCCATAGGTGGTCATGCAAAAACTTTGATGTTTGTTCATATAAATCCTGAGCTTAATGCTCTTGGAGAGACAATTAGCACACTTAAGTTTGCAGAGAGGGTTGCGACCATTGAACTTGGGGCTGCTCAATCTAATAAAGAAACTGGAGAAATTCGGGAGCTAAAGGAAGAGGTTTGGTTTTCTGCATAACTTGAGCGGTTTTCAGTTTTCCTTGGCCAATGTTTTAATGGTTTGAACATTTTATAGATATCAAATATGAAATCAGCATTGGAGAGGAAGGAAACTGAACTACAGCAATGGAAATCTGGGAATGCACGAAATCCTACAGAATCTCAGAAAGCACCAAGAGCTGTTTCACCTTTCCGTTTGCCCAAAAATGGTACCAGTGACAGCATGAAGCCTGAAAACTATCAAAGACACATGGACGATAGAAGTTCTGAGGTTATTGCATGCTGACAAAAACTTTAATATAATTTCTGTGAACATATATTAGGAAATTGTATTACACTAAAGTGTAATTTGTAGTCTCTAAACCTGAAATTACAATTTCAGGCTAAAACTTGTTCTTCGGGTAAGCAAAGAAGGTCAAGATTTCCCTCAACACATACAGAAAAAGAGTCAATGCCAAAAATGTCCATTCTGGCTGAAGAAAAAATGGTGAGCTCAGGGAAAAGTAGATCACCATCACCTCCAGTCAGGAGGAGATCAATATCCTCTGGTAGAGGGTCAGTCATTAAAAGCAAGGTCCGAAGTGACACAGCAGAAAATCAACCAATATTAAAGCATCTACTTCCAGCTAGAGTACTAGTAAATAAATCTCTTGTCACAATGCCAATGCCCTCGTCTATAGACAATAACTCAAGGGTGAATCTGCATTCACAGGAGTCAGCAAAGCAAGATCGCACTAATGAAACTCTCTTCAACCTCCAGAAGATAAACTCCCGGAAAGTTAATCAAGAACATGAAGAGGAACAACTCAAGCAAGCTGCTCTTGGTGTGGTAAGACAGGGTGGAACTAGGAAAAACAAGGCCAAGGTTAAGCCTCATCAACAGTTTCCCTTTAGGATTCAAAGGCCTGATATGATGATACCTATTTCTGACATGGAAATTGGCCGTGATATGATCGTGGAAGCACCTCGAAAGAGCAATTATTGTGAGCCAGAAAATGATATAAGCCTAATGGAGTCTGCAGTCCACGGTGTTAATCTTAAAAAGATAAACCATAACATCTCTAGGAATTTTCAGAACATTGGATCAAGGTAAGGATCATTAAAAAACTATACTCAGTTCCTTGTGTCTTATTGAAAATAACATTATTCATAGAATCATAGCCTGATTGATAGATGAGCCATTTTGTCACTTGCAGAGGAATAGTCCAAGCAGCTGAACCATTATTGTCCAGCAAAGTTGAAAATAAAATATTACAACATGGTTCAGGACGCAATCTTAAGGAAGGCACCAACATTACATTGCCTGAATTTAGAAGGAGTCGATCTACTCCACGTGGAAAGTTTTCTGTTTTATCTTGAGGATTTCTGATTAAAATTTGATAATTTTTTATTGATTTTTGTACAGTGACAACTATTGATGTGCATGTTGGAGTGCTGGTTCACATAATTTTGTTGACCTTCCTCTGTTTTCATGTTATGCAGCTCTTTTGTAATTTAATTTTTTGTATGTCAACATACTTCTGATATCTTGAGGTGTCATGCTGCTACATGGATAAGGTATCTTTACTGCATTTTATGCATTCAGCTCCCCATTACAAATTCAACAAAAGTAATGGAGGAACTAATGAAAATTATTGAAAACCTTGTACAATTATTACAATTGTACTTGGTTGTATATGTTTTTGACTGTAATTTTTTTATTTAGTCTTTCGTTGCACATTATCAGTCAAATTATATTTATCCTCTACCTTGGAATTAACGAATTATGATCTCTATAGAACGCTACATGTGTACTTAATGGTGATAAAATGGAGAATTAACAAAGTGATCTTTTTTATAAAGTTTTAAAATGAGTGTCGAACTATGAGTTTCGGACATGTCTCTTAAATGACGTGTCTGTGTCAGACACACATATCGATGAAAGTATATAATTCAAAAAATATTTACATTAATTTCTAAAAATTTAAATTTATTGTATAAAATTTTATTATGATTATAAAAATAAATGAACAAATCCTTTTAAATCAGCTATAAAAAACATCTCTCTACTAAAAAAAAATTAAAATATATTTGTGCATATAAATTTTTATTGTCAATACATATTTTTGTGTCCGGATCGTATTCATGTCTGTGTCTGTGCTACATAGATTTCCAATATGATAGTTGATAATGAGTCGTTTCTTATTTTTATAATAAATTTAAGTGATTTTCTCAGAGCACCCTATATTTAAATTAGTCCCTGATAACATTTGACCAGCTCCTTCCTTTGCTGGTTTTTTCCAAACGTGACATTTACTAAAATTAATTAGGTTGAAAATATTGCAGAAAGCGGCTCTAGTAGGGTTAAAGTTAGAAGTGCATCTTGTTTCTATCTTTCAATTTGTGAGAAATTAGTCTATTAATAGATAACAGCAAAAAAAAGGATATTCTGTTCTTGACACCTCATTGACAACCTTAGCCTAGATTTTGTTCCTCAAATCATGTCTTAATTTTCACGTATTTCAGATCATTACAACTATTGCACATAATTTCCTAACATTGCAGTTCATTTAGCGTTCAACCTTTGATTAAGAATTCAACAAAAAAGAAAACCCCACTGATTAAGAACCCCCTTGAAGCTGTTCAGGTTTTGAATATACAAGGGGTGAAATTAAGATGATGCGAGATTGTTGTTGCATTGTTAGAAGCATCTATGATGGATTTACCAATCATAATTCTCTCTGACCATTGGAGACCTAAGAGGGTCAATTATCAGTCCTGCAACAAAATTAGAAAATCACAGAAATTTGCAGGCTCAATCCAGAATTGTGCAGATTATATGGTCAATGCCTAATTCTCCTGTGAAATCTGTGATGTTAACCGTGCAAGAACCATCATCCAGGAAGAAAACAGGCAAGGATGATAAAATCACAGAAGGAGATGCCCCTCAGAATTCTGTCACCTTTGTTTATCAAACCAAAGTAGGAGAATCATTGCGAAGTGTAACAGTTTCATGGTGCAAGGACCCCACAGATCATTTCCTTGCCATGAGCGTGGATAACACATTGGAAGAAAACAAATTCTCCTGCAAGATTGATTTGGAATCAGGGCAGTCTTGGGGGAAAAAGGGTCTCAGGTCCTTTGAAATAGCAGGTGCAAGAGTAGACATTTACTGGGATCTTCGACATGCAAAATTCTCTACAAGTCCACAGCCTAACTCAGGCTATTACATTGCCTTGGTTTACAAGAAAGAGGTGCTTTTGTTGTTGGGAGATTTGGAGAATGATGCTTTGGTAAGAACCAAATCAAAACCATCCCCAGAAGAGGCTACCTTGGTATGCAAGAGAGACAATGTGTATGGGAAGAAGATGTTTTGTACCAGAGCCATTCTGGAAGATGGTAAGACAGAACATGATGTTGTGATTGAGACTTCCCTTTCTGGCCCTGATGATCCAGAAATGTGGATTATCATAGATGGTATGTTGACCAGCAGAATAATGAACTTGCATTGGAGATTCAGAGGGAATGAAATAGTGATGGTGAACAATTTGCCAGTGCAAATCTTTTGGGATGTGCATGATTGGCTTTTTACCAATGACCTTGGTCCAGGCCCTGCATTCTTTGTTTTCAAGCCAGGCTTTTTGGAAACTAGTAGTGATCCTATTAGCACAGAATGCCCAGAAAGAACTGGGGATAGCAGCACACATGAACTGCTAGAGGAGAATTCATCCTCCACAGGATTTTGCCACTTTCTGTATGCTTGGAGAACTGCTTGAGATTGATTCATTGTGTTTTCCAAAAACTATTTCCCTTCCTTTGCTTTCTTGTAGCAAAGTAAAAGTGTTGCTTTCATAGACTTTCTTTACAAGCATTTCACATAGACTTGTTCACAACATTATGTCTTTCCCCTTTCTTGTTTTTCTTTCTTTGAGCTCCTTCATATATATGACTTGAAAATATAGTAACTAAACAAAACAACTAGCTTCAATTTTTTGGCTTCTGGTATGTTAAATCATAAAATGGATCTTTTTAACAAGTTTAGATTCCCAAACTCAACTCACAATTTATACCAAACCATAGCAAAACTAACTCAGAGGATGCAGATGCATGTCTTTACAAGGAAGTTAACTGCTTTTAAATATTCTATTTTGCATGTGTATTTTGTTCTGCAATTTTTGTGTGTATTTGTATTTTGTTTTATCATTTTTTATAGATGGTACATAAATTAATGGTTTTTTGGATTTCTCATATCAGATTTTTGTACATGGCAGAAAGAGAGATATAATTAACTCCAAGCATTTGCTTTTTCATCCCTTTCTCTCAACCTTTTATTTTCTGTTTTACTATCTGAGCAATTTCTTACACTTCACAACCTTTTTCTACCACTTCTAATCTTCTTCAGAATATAATATTTCCGAAATGTAAGAAATTCATTCCAGAAATCATATTTAATGGGAGGATGAGAAAAAAATTTGTAAGATGGAGAAAAAGGGATGAGAAATAAATAATACTTTTTTTAATTTGGCTTTGGATAATATCTAGATTGATTAGATATAGATAAGAATAATATGTAAATATTTAAATTAACCACGTATGTAGAAAAAGAAAAAAAATTAATGTTCTTTTGATATTAATTTTTTATAATATATATTAATTTTACTTTATTTTTTTATATAAAATTATAATAAATATTTGAGAAGACAAATATAGTATGGTTTTTTATTCATGCACCCCCATATCACCCTATTGAGGGGGTATAGGTCGAAAAGTGAGGGTGTAGGAAGCAAAAACCTCAAAGTATTGGGTGCGAGAATAGCATGAACCTGACAAATTCTTCCTGCATCTATATGCATTTCTTACTGCACCCCATATTTCGAAAATATCAAAATTATTCATTTTAGCTAATTTTTTGGAAAATTTTTATCCTGAATTATCCCTAATATAAATTTTGCACTTGTATTCTTAAGTATACAATTCATGATATAAAATTTATTTTCCAAAATGCACAATACGATATACATAATTTGCATTCCAAAATGTAATACAAATTTTACATTCTGAAATCAAAAAAATCACAAATATAAACTTCCATACGTTCCAAAAATAGATAAAAACGTCAATAGAATATAAGGATAATTTTGATATTTTCGGAAGTGTGGGGTGAAGGAGGAAAATATGGAGGTGCAGAAAGAATTTGTCCATGGACCTTGGTGCTAATCCAGGCTAGCCCAAATATGAGCCCGATTGACCCAGAAACTAAACTTCGAACCAAAAATAAAATAAAATGGAGAAAGTACGCAGTGATGAAAACTGAAAATAAAACCCTTGAACTTGGTTGATAACACAAACTTCAGGCGAATGAACATGGCAACTCTCGCGGGAAAAATGGTGTTCAAAATCTCGTGCCAGCTTCCTTCTCGCACTTTTTCAATTTCCCGGTAACTTCATTATCTCGTTTTCAGCTCCTAAGTTAAATGTTGCAACCCCTGTTTCGCTCTGAAACAAAATGACAAAAAAGTTCAACCCTTTTGAGAGTAAATGAGTAATGGAGTTCTAATTTAGCTGCCCAATTGGTGGCACTGTGTTGGATTGAAGTTACTTAGAAGTTAGAAGTCTCAGTTTTCAACAGGGACTATAGGTTGATTCTGAAATATTTTTGGCCATTGTTCTAATCTTTTTTGTTTTGGATATTAAAAAAATAGGACCATTTGGAAGCCACAGATTGCGTGCTTGAAGTGCAGAGATTTCAGTTCTTCTGTTTCTGTTAGGTACATTGCTTGTACATTGTACAGGGTGAAACTACCTGAAACTGCTCTGCCAGTGAAAAGCCGGGGATATTGTAGTTTTCCCCATGTTAATGTGCTCAAGATAAATGGTGGAAAAGACGTGCATTCAACAATTGCCCATTGTGAAATTTCTCAAGATCCGAATGAAATTTGCCCTGACTTATTATTTGATGACAGTGAACAAGGTAAACTTCTATCTAATATGATATGGTATTAGTTTTAGTTCATTGTTTAGTAGTTAGTTGGGCTTCACTATGCAGGATGCAGGGGAATTGCACCACTACCTATAGCTAAACCCAGAAGATTTGTAATTTAAAAAGCCTTCGGATTAAATTTTATGCCTGGCATGGGATTGGTGACATAGTTTTAGGTGTGGTGATACAATTTATTATGTTGTGGTACTGATTAATCTCAGCTTGTTATGAAAACAAACAATGAAAGAGGTTGTTCACGCTTCTGAGGCTACATTGTGATTTCGTAATTGATAAATTGAATTAAGTAAGCTGCTTACAGAAAATGATGATTATTAAGAAATTAATTTAAAAGAAGGAGAAGCAGTGTTGGCCCTCGTGGTTAACTTAAGCTAATTTTCTCCAGGGTCTAATAAGATCTTCTTATATTATACTGTTAACATTGCGGGTGGTTTATAGGTTCAAGCTTCTAGATTCACAATTTATTTGTTTTTTGTCACTATAGGAATTGCATTTGATATCTTGCTTTAACCTGTTTTAACTCTCATCTTGTGGCATTTTTATATCAATTTGTTATAATGGAGGATTCTGAGCGTTGTAATTTGTGGATTTTAGGTTCTTTCGATCAAATTGAAGAGGTAGCAGAGTTGACAATCAATCAAGGAGGAGACTTGGGCGACCAGGATTTGATACAAATTGACAAATTTATTAGTGATGTTGAGGAATCTGCTGTTAAATTTCTTGCAGCTAGGTTTGTTGTTCCCCTTTTGATTTTCTTGAAAATTTAATTTATTCCATGCTTGACTAGCTATGTATGACTATATAGTCAAACAAATTGAGGAGTTTCTGAACCAAGTATGGGCGAGCATAATGCTTATTCATTTTTAAGTGCAAGAAAAAACAATTTTTGCCATGCTAGTATGACTTTGCAGTTAATTGTTGTTGTTTTCCCTTATTGAAAGTATTGCTTGCAATTGTGTATTGAGTACACACATATGAATATTCTTATTTATAATGAAGAAGAGATACAATACTAAAGATCAAAATCAATGATTAATAATGACAAATAATATTTCCCTATTTAATTTAATTAATTCATATCTTTAACACTCCCCTCAAGATGGAGCACATGTATCATACTAGTCAAGTTTGTTATAAATTTTATCAACACGACAGGAGACCCTTTGAGAGACTTAGTGTATATGTGAGTTAGTTGGTTGCTCGAGTTGACAAAGCTTCATGCATCAATTTGGTGCAGGTGTGTGAAGATGACACGCCAAGGAGCTAGTGGTACATGGTGCCAATTGGGTGTAGTGGTTGTTACAGAATGGTCGCTCCAGTCGAGTGGTTCAGTTATAAGTCAGAGGATGTTAGGCTGCCAGAAGAGCAAAAATGCTCGGAGGCCATAGAGATTGTTGGAGAGCAAAAATGTCCGGAGTGTGCAATGGCTTCCAAAAAGAAAAAGTGCTTGAAAGACACAACTATTACTGAGTAGGACCATAAGTACTCGGATTGCACAATGGTTGCTAGAGAGAAACAAATGCTTGGAGATGAAAAATGTTGCAGCCGGTATTGTTTACTTGAAAAAGTTTGACTGACAAAGTCAAAGCTGATCCATCTAGCGAAGAAGTCATGGCCTAACCATGAATTAGTGACAAAATAAGTCACGAAGGATGGTACCACTTTGATATCATATTGAAAGGATTGCTTGTAATTGTGTGTTGTGTACATGAGTATTTTTATTTATAATGAAGAAGAGATAGAATAACAAAGAACAAAGTCAATAATTAATAATGAGAAACATTTGTTAAGATATTTTTCTATTTGATGTAATCAATCATATAATATTTTCCCATTTAATGTAATCCAATCAAAATTTTAACATCCGTGTTGACAAAACTTCCATTTAACTTTTACTCAGTGTGAACCCTTTGGAAATATTTTAGCATATTGTCATTAACAATGAATTCCTGGAGATGTATTTGCCTACCAGTTGTTAACAAAGAAGAATTTTTGTAATAATTAGCTAACTAATATATCTTCTCTTCTGAAAAGTACAGCGTGCAAATTTAAAATGCAGTATTTTCTTTTAAGCATACTTGTCTCTGTTCCGTAGGGCACTCACAGCACTTGAATTGAGAAAGAAATTGCTTGGAAAGAGATTCTCTCCTAATGCAGTGGATGCAGTGATAAACAAGTTCCAGAGAAGGTACGTAATTTACAACATAAAATCTGTGGAGCTGTTTTTTCTTAGCCAATTTTAAACGCTTCTTACTTGAAGATTTACATGCTTTCAGACAAACACTTTCTAAATTTGGTTTCCATCAAGTTTTCGTCAAGAGATTAATATATTTTATTTGATTTCTGTTCTAAAAAATAGATCTATGCAGTTTTGGATCTAAATGGCTATCATAGAGCTGACTTTGAATGCAGCTTTAGCCAACTATTAATTCAGTCATGGGGTCTCCATGAGGGAAATGGTTAGATAACTGGATGCTGAGGAAGAATGTGTTTTGAGAATTTGAGTGTCTCATCTTATAATAATTGGAAGCATGGTCGTTTACTGCTTTAAGTATGAAAATTGGACTAACTTATTTTGTATTCAAAACAACATATAATCAAAAGGAAATGATGTAAGATTGCTGATATTATAGAATGAAAAGGAAAATTATCTAAGGCTTTTACTAGACATTATTATTTTACCTGGTCACTTGTGGTAAAGGGCGATTACTTCTTGGCAATCCACCCACTGAAATTTTTTCCTCGCCCTTAGATTCTTAGAATAAAGAAGAGTGACGATTAACATTAAGATGCGGTTTGCTATGAAGGTTTTATTGGCAAGTAAATCATGGAGATTAATTGGAAAATTGAAATTTCTTTTTTTTTTTTTTTCATTTTAGGATGTAGTTGTTTGATAGGGTGTAAAGCTTCAAATAAATATGCATTTGAAAATGACAAATAAACAACAGATCCACAGTTTTAAAATGAAGTTACCAAGGAAAGTTTTATTTTTCCATTTAATTATTCTTGCTCTTGGAAGGATACAAACTCTGAATTTTTTTTTAAAGTAGAATATATTCTACAATGAGTTTTATATTATTAGTTTATATATGCAGATAAAGTAATTCTATTCTATTCAGAATAGCCTGTGGGGTGCATTTATCTCAATATTTTCAAAAGCTTGCATATACCCATTTTTGGCATATTAATACAATATTGTGCAGTAATTTTCAAAATATGCTTTTTTTAAGTAATTTGTAAAGTGAGTTTGCTGGCATTTTATACTTTTGTTTATTTATTAGGGTGCTTAGTTTAATTAACCTTTTTTTGTATCAGAGGGTTGATCAATGATAGGTTGTATGCTGAAACATTTTCTCAGTCAAGATGGTCTTCATCAAGTTGGGGACCAAGGCGGATCAAACAAGTAAGTTATTCTACACAGCCTGTTCGGTCATGCATTTTTCTATTCTTGATCTACACTTCCCCATGTTTTGTTATTAATTATGTTGCAGTGCATAAGAGGAAATAATTGTGTTAGTGGTATGCTTACACTCTGCCTGCTAAAATTTATCATCATCTTAACTCTAGAACATAGAATTAGGAGGGAAAGATGTAGTGCATTGTGACAGCACCTTGCTACTTCAGCAGAGCTGTGTGCACTTACTTTTTGCATTCCACAATTACTATGAGAATGCAAATGTGAAATATCATTTTCTAGTATATGTAATTATCTGTATCTGAAAATTTAGCTTGTGTATGTAATCTGTATTTTGATTTTTCCCTACAAAGTTTTGTAGTTTAATTCTTCTTTACTTGTGTCGTGGTTTAGTTTATTTTTCATAACGAATTGTTCAACAAATGCGTGACCCAACCCAACTCTTTTCTCTTGTAATTTATCTGATCCAATAACTTCTTCTATTGCTTAGCTACTTCAATCTTCTCTTCTCATAATTTCCCTTTAGTTTAGATGCTCCAAACACACTTTGGATGCACCAAAGCAGTGCTTGCTTAAAGGTTCTTCACTTGTTGTGGGCCAAGGCACACAAACCTTTCATCACGCAAGCCTTCAATACTCACTAGCCATATACCTGCTCTGCCATTATTATCCTATGGAAGTGCTTTTGTGTAATGGACTGCAACTGTTGTGGCAGGCACTGTTCAAGAAGGGAGTTAGTCAAGCTGATGCTGAGAAGGCAGTGGAAGTGGTCTTTGAGGACAATAATTGCACTGAAGATCACAACAAGTCAGTTATTGGCTTGTCAAAACATTCCTTGGATCATCTTTATACTCAAGTCTCAAAGCAGTGGTTCAGAGGTCAGAATGTACCCAAGGAGACAAGAAAATCAAGAATTGTTCGGTGGCTTCAGTACCGTGGCTTTGACTGGAATGTCATTAACTTCATGCTAAAGAAACTAGACATGCAGGACCAGAATTCTCCATAGTGCACAACTGGAACATCCAACATAGCAATCAGGAAATTCATTGGTGGGCTCCATACATGTTTCTTCAAGTGTATACTGTGTAATATGGTGGTGGGGTTGAAGCCTCCTTTGGCTCTTAATGCTGTGGCAATAAAACTTGTAGTTCTTTGCTTCAATTTGCTAAAGGCAATTGGCATCTGAACACAAGGCCACACTTGTCTGGGTACATTGGAGCTACTTTTTCATGTTGAGGCTGAGATAAAGCAGGAGGCACCACTGAGAAGGTGGTACTTGTAGTCCACTCTGTCAATTCTTGTATATATGGTGCTGATTTGATATGATCCAGAAAAATGGGTGATGCGTGCTAGAAAGATTATCAACATGTCTATCCATAACACTCATCCATCAACTTGAAATATGGATTTTCTAGAGCAGAATGAGTGCCATTAATTATACAATTGCATGTGTTGAATTATTTCATAAAGCGATGGAGAGTGGAGACTTAAAGGGCTAGTTGGGTGCAAACGTACTGTTCCCAGAATTCTTCACTAGCAGCACTACTAATTTTAAAAATTGTGTTTGGATTAACTTATTTAAAATATGTTTTCTGTCATGAAATTGGTTTTTGTTACCATCCAATTACAAAGTGTTTGTAATGAGAATGATTGAAACGAGTTTTTTTTATGTATAATTGGTTAAATTTGCGATTTTACTTTATCAATTCACTAAAGGTAGTTATAATAGTCATCAATGTGTAATTAAAATAATAATAAATTTTGAATAAATTTTGAACAAAATAATCTTTGAAAAAAACTAACTATTATTTTACATACAGGAAAATTTATTCCAATTATTTTCATCATACACCTAAGTGGTTTAAAGTTTGGATAAATCAATTTTTTTTTTGTTAAAGTATACTTAATCCTTAAAAGAATAATCTCTTATTTATTTTTTTTCATGAGAGAGCTTATGAAAAATAAGTAATTATTCCCTCTTTGTCTCTCAAATATGTATAAAACTATTCTTAAACCATAGAATTTGAGACAATTCTTACAGGGAATTGCATGGAAACAAGTCAACTTTAAGTTTTGCTAAAAAAAATCTTAATTTATATGGGCCAAAATATTCTTTAGTTTTGACATAGCAAATATATGTGACTTCAATTTGTTGCTATAGTTCTTAATCAGTTTTTGATGATCAAATGATCTTGACCTACAACATGAACCATAAAATAAAACTTTGCAGTTCATCTTATAAAAGAAAGTAAATAGAAATTAAAATATCTAGAATTCGCAATAAGGTCTTTCTAAGGTAATTAGTAGTTCGATGCAACACTTGATAACGGTTGATTTATTAATGTAACCAAACTAAACCATAATACAAATAACTAAATAGCTTACTAGGGTTCTTTAAAATGAAAAAATATTGTGACACAAAAGTAAAAACAACATTTAGAGTTTAGGGTTTAGGAATCAAAGTATCATCACTCTTTTAAAATATATGGCTAGAATAGAGATCTTTTGACCTAGTTAAATTGCAAGTTCCATATCATGAAGGTAGTGAGAGGTGAAGTAGTGAATTTTGAGTGGTGAGTTCCTTGACATATGATGCCAAATAATAGGGACTATAGAGTGAAGTTAAAGGCTATGTTTAGTCTCATATTTAAGAAAACTCCATTTTTATTGCAATTATGAGAGTATAAAAGATGGAAAATATTAATCTGACAAACTAACACATCAGTCTACAATGTAACGTGACGTGACATTTCAGTTAAATTAAGATCTCAACTAACAATAATCATCTGTCATCACATAAAAAAAATATAAAAAAAATTAGAGAGACTAAACCAGAACTCATATATTAAAAAAAAACGATAGATATGTATACTATACCTATTATATCAAATTAATTGTTTTACAATGCAATACCTGACCTGTTAGGGAAAATCAAAGAAAATAATATTTTGATGAGAATACATACTTTATATCAAATCATGCCCCAATTTTCTTTTTGCCTTGGTCGAACACATGTATTATAAAATAATAATTCTAAACATTCTTGCAACTTCATTTTAATGTACTTTTTGTGTTTGTGGATATTCTAATGTACTTAGAAAATGTTATTCTCCTATTCTTTTCATGTATTTCTTGTTTTATTTTATCACCTAATACCACAAGCTCTTGCTCCTCAATTATTTTCTGTCATACTCTTCCTAGAAATGCCAAAAAGTCGTTCAAGAAAGAATCTTATAAAATAGAAGTGAATCTGCAAGTTCCTTGTTCTTATTTGAAATCTTGTGATCTATCTGTTATACATGTTATCTTTCACTTTTTCAGAGTAGTAAGATACATGTGCGTGTGATTAAGATACACAGACTTTCATTCCCAACTTCTTATATGTGCTTCACAAAGAGTTTTCAATTCTTGCAAAGTCTCTTTCAGACAGCACATGGGACGTGTGAGGTATTCAACGTGGGACCATGTGGTCACTCTATGAATGGAAAGGCTGACTTGAACATGTGTGCGTGTGAATAAGAGGAGAAAGAGAGTTGCAGCCTAAGAAGAGTGTGTTTACTAAGTTATCTAATAGAATCCAACCCATGTATCTATTTCTCATGGATTTGACCCATTTCTATATGATAAATAATATAATCTTTTAACTTACGAAAAACAGTTGATAATTGTTGGAATTCTTGATATTTCATTCTTTATAAGTGGGTGCAAACCGCATCTTATAAATCGGTATCGGTTTTACGAAGTTGAGTTAGGCTTAAAATTCACTTCTTAACATTGTATCAAAGTCATTTAAAGGCTATCTTAATGAGAATTTGTTGGACTTATCGTGTTACACTATCAGGCCGTTATCGATTCATAACATATATTTTCACGTACGAGTTGGTAGTTTCGACGTGAGAAACTGGTTCTATAAGATTGAGTTAAGCTTAAAGTTGATTTTTTAATAATAACTTTTGACCATGTGTGATGTGAAGATTATTTGATACAATACCGAATGTAATTTTTCCTCATCGAGAGCAACATTTGTGAAGTTTCAGCTCTTGTATCGCAGTAACATGTCATCAATTTGTTTCCATGTTAATTAGTTCATTAACATGATAGACTAAAATAAGAACCTCAAAAGTTGAATTCTGGTAAAAACCACAAATATCAGTAAGGCCTTATGTCCCTTTATATAGTAAAGACCAACCAACTAGCCTGAAACATAATTTGTTCTTTAAAATGCTTTTTATTTGTATCCAATACATGGTTTCTTGAAATATGCAGCACATATCTTAGATTACATTTGAGCATCTCTAGTAACTGTGGCCACCTCTAACTCATATTCCATTTGACTCTGCACAAATGATATGAATCATATTCATACGTTCTTCATGAGTAGCATGCTTGAGTCCTCAAAAAATTTAAAGGAACATTTAGAAGTTCCTTATGAAACTACATTTTTAAGAGGTGATGGAGAAGCATGCACTGTTGAAACTCCCTTCAATGCATCAGGACCTCTGGTTGGGGTCTCAACAAGTCGAATTTCCCTGAGCAGTGCAACAGTGTCCTTCATTGTTGGACGGTCCTCAGCTCGGGTGCTGACACATAGAAATGACACAGCTAGAGTTTGTAGCATTTCATGCACAGTGGAATCAGTTCTCCCTCTCAGTTTTGGGTCAAGAATGTCACATGGGTCTCCTTTGCTTGCTAAGTGGTTCCTAACCCACTGAACCAAGTGTGCACCACCCCCAGAAAGTGTTGGGTCAAGTGGGTGCCTTCCTGTCAGAACCTCAAGTAGGACCACACCAAAACTGTACACATCACTTTTCTCAGTGATCTGTTGCATAGATGCGTGTTCTGTAATCATACCAAAAAACAAAAGTTAGTTCAGTTTCAAGGGGTTATGCAAGTACTCTGAAAAATAAATATGAGAACTCGTACACTCCTCTCTCTTAAATGACGTTGTTTGTGTTGAACACGGACACTTGTACAACACTAGTAGAACACGTATCGGTGAAGTATCAAATTCAAAAGATATTTGTTACATTTATGATAATTCTAGCACAATTTAAAAAAATATATATTAATTTTCTAAAAATTTAAATTTATTGTGTAAATTTTTATTATGATTATAAAAATAAGAAGCAAATCCTTTTGAACCCGTCATGGAAAATATTTTTCTGTTAAAAAAAATTTAAAACATACTTGTGTAGATAAATCTTTATTGTCAATTTATATAATTCATAATCATATAATATACAGATATGTGATCCGTATCCTTTTTAGAAATTATATGTATCTCCGTGTCCGTTTCGTATGAGTGTGCGTGTGCGTTTCTTTGCTACATAGAAAAATAACCAACTTGGTAAGAAAAAAGTACCTGGAGCCATGTACCCATAGGAGCCAGCAAGGTAGGGTCTTTGAAGTGGCTTGGAATTAGCACAATCAACATTTTCACTTGCAATTCTAGCTAGGCCAAAGTCAGCAAGGTAAGGCTGATAGCCAGGACCTAACAACACGTTCATGGCTTTAACATCTCCATGCAATATGGAAGGCTCGCAATCATGGTGCAAATATGCAAGTGCATGAGCCACTCCTACCATAACATCATATCTGGTCTCCCATTCTGCTTTTCCTTTTCCTAAACCATGAAGTAATGAGCTCAGACTTCCATTAGGGAGGTACTCATAGAACAGCAGCTTCATGTTCTTGCTGGACCCCCAACCCAGAAGCTTGATGATGTTCTTGTGTCTGATTGAACTTAGTGTTTGAATTTCAGAAGTAAATGCTCCTGACTCTGCCGATGACCACATCTTTTTAACTGCTACTGTTTGTCCATTTGGAACTGTAACCTTGTACACAACTCCAGAGCTTCCAGTGCCAATCACATTGGATGAAGTCAAATTCCGAACAATATCATCAACAGACAATTCAAACTTCTGATACAAAGTTAACACCCAATTGTTGTTTCTCATGAGTACTTTGTTAGAAACATGAGCACGAATTAGGACAAGGACTGTGAGCAGTACTAGTGCTGCACTGATGCTTAAGAGAATGGACAATGTAATCTTCATGAACAACCTGGCATGACCCTTGGCTTCCTTTGGAGTTGCAACACCAACAATGTAGAGGCCATCATTTCCTGTGAGATCACTGAGAGGGAGCTTCCTGAAGAATGGGGTATTAGCCAATTCTCCAGTGAAATCATTGAAGGAAACATTTAACAAAACAAGGTTTTGAAGGTCAGATAGAGCATCCAACTTCCCTGAGAGCTTGTTGTGGGAGAGGTCAAGCACTTCAAGTTTCCTAAGACCAGAGAACTGGGGTGGAATTTCACCAGAAAACTGGTTACAGCTCAGATTGAGAACGATTTCTAGTGAAGGAATTTGAGCAACTTCCTTGGGAATTTCTCCAGAGAAACTATTGTTTCCCAAGTCCAGAAGTTGTAACTTGGAGCAAGATAGGATCTCAGCAGGGATGCTTCCTCTGAGTTGATTCTTTCCCAAGTTGAGTTTGGCTAACTCGGTTAATGAACAAATGGAATGGCTCAGTTCACCAGTTAGCCTGTTGTCTGAGAGATCAATTAACTGTAGATTTTTGGGCAGATTGTTTGGAACTGAGCCAATTAGACCATTTGAGTGGAGGTCAAGAAACTCAAGATTTTGGCATCTGGATAGTGTAGGAGGAATTTCCCCGACAAGATGATTGCTGCTCACATCCAAAAAGTTCAAATTCTTCAAGTTGGTGATCTCAGATGGAACTGTACCTGACAGTCTATTGTGATTTAACCTCAACCTATAGAGGCTTGTGCAGTTACCTATCTCTGGTGGTATAGAGCCTGACAAATCATTGGAAAGAAGCAGCAGTTTAGTGAGGTTCCTCAGCCCAAAAAGTTGTTTGGGTACTGGACCAGTTAAGTTGTTGTAAGAGAGATCAAGTGCCTGAAGATCTTGGCACTGTGAAAGACTATCTGGGATTTTTCCTGAGAGCTTGTTCTGCCATGCAAAGAAGAGAGTCAAGCTTCCCAAGTTGCCGATAGTTGGAGGAATCTCTCCAAAAATAGCATTATTGTCAACTTCCAGTTGAGTCAGGGAAGTGCAATTTGTGATTTCAGGAGGTATAATGCCTGAAAGCTTGTTAACACTTAGTTGAAGCCCTTGTAGAATTGATAGCTTACCAAAACTGGTTGGTATGCTACCCGTGAGAAGATTTTCTGAGATGTCTATGACTTCCAGTTGAGTGCAGCTTCCAAGCTCTTCTGGGATTGTACCAACTATATTGTTTTGCCATAAGAGAAGATTCTGAAGCTTGCTGAGCTCTCCAATTTGACTTGGGATTGAACCAGAGATTGAGTTCTGATACAAGTACAGGTTCTGCAACTCACTGCACTTCCCTATCTCTTCTGGTATAGAGCCTGAAAGCAGAGTTGTGTAAATGGCTATGGTCTGAATTCTTTTCAGCATCCCTATTGAAGAAGGAAGATTCCCAGAAATGCTGGTTTCTGCAAGGCCTAACACCACCAAGTTGGTGCAGTTTCCAATTTCCCATGGCACCTCACCCTTAATGTTTGTGTTCCCTCCTACTCTCAACACTTGGAGCTCAGTTAATGAGCCAATACTCTTTGGAATTTCGCCACTGAGTTTGTTGTCATAGAGTGTCAAGTTCACCAGACTTGATAAATTTCCAATGATGGATGGAATGTTGCCTTCAAGAAAGTTGGCATGCAGAGCTAAAGTCTGCAGTTTGCTCAGCCTGCAAATTTCTTCTGGGATTTCACCAAAAAGAGAATTGCCACTGAGATCAATGAAAGTGAGCTCTTTACAGTCTCCAATCTCCTTTGGAATCCTGCCTGTGATGTTGGCTGTTGAGAGGGCAAGAATCTTCAAGGACATTAGAGCTTGAAAATTTGAAGGTAATGAGCCTTGCAAGTTCACTGACTTCAGGTTTATCTCAACCACCTCTCCCTGTAAGTTGCAGCTCACCCCAAACCAATTGCATGGGCTTGGGCTGGAAGGATTCCAAGATGCTAATGCATCTGAAGTACTATTTAAACTGTTTTTCCATGCTAAAAGAGCTTGGCCTTGCTCATTAAGCAGGGAGTAACAAGAAGAAAACAAAAGAGAGTTCAACAAAAGAAGCAAGGTGAGGGAGAAGCTTTTGGGAGGAAGTGAGTGATTCCTTAAGCTCACAGACATTGCTTAGAGCAGAGAAGTGGTGATCTGTTTTGGGATTGTAGAGGGGGAAATCCTATGAATTGTTTATAGAGGAAGAGAAGAAGCTCTGAACACAAGAGCCAGCTTCCTCACTCTTTTATTAGTGTAATAGGTTCCTGTTCAATGACAAGGACCTGTCCATACCCATGATGATGGTTGTTGGTTTTTATTCAGCCAAACTTCTCTTTTTATTCATTTGTTTTTGGAAAGTAGGTGTATTCTTGAACAAAATTAAAGACTAATATATTTGAAATAATGAAATTCATATAGTGATCTGACTTTTTTCAACACATGTTACTCTATACATATAGATTGGTGTTGGATACGTCGACTAGATATTATAATATTTCAGAAGTGGATACAATTTTCACCTTGTAAGCTAGTTTTATGAAGTTGAGTTAGGCTTAAAGTTCACTTCTTAATATGGTATCAGAACCATTTAAAGTCTATCCTACCAAAAATTTGTTGGATCTATTGTGCGACCCGCTATCGGGTCGTTATCGGACCACCCATAACATATGTTTTCACGCACGAGTTGGTGTGTTGGAGATTCCACATCAACTAGAGATTAGGATATTTCATTCTTAATAATTTGAAAATCAAATTTTGATCACATACTTAAAGAGATATAATTATTTTTCAATCATATCACATTACTCTTCCCTTTATATTGTTTCATCTTGGTTAACCTGCCAAGCCAGTGAGTTGAAATTTTGTCAAATTTGCAATCTGAACATAATCCAATTTCTTAGTTTCTGTTAGATAGTGTTTCACTTGTAGTGTGCTATGAGACATGAAACTGGTGGAGGGGTGAAAATCATGTAAAGACTTTTTCATTTTTTGTTCCCCACGTGGACACATATATTATCTTGTTTCTTGCTTTTATTAGACAATAGTAATTATTTTTCATCTTCATGTACTAATTTAGTTGCTGAGATTAGCAGCAAACAAGGCATGGCCAAGTAAGCACAAGGGCTAGTAAAATGACTTTAGCACTTTTGTTAAATTAGCTATTAAGATAATAATTATCTTACCTCAGATAGTGATGGTTGATTAATCAAACAGAATAGACATTTTGATGCTTGAGTGAAATAGCTCTGTGTTCTGTTAATCAAGATAATTTCTTCCTTTAATTAGCTAGGCCCGTTTTGTGGTCCATTTCTTTTGTGTGGCTGCAGTTTTTGATGAGCCACTGATGTGGTGGTTGCTACAAATCACCCTTAGAATTTCTAAACTTTAAGCAACTAACTTGCATATTTGAATCAGATTATCAAGAATGCAAGGAAAGGGTTTCTTTTCATGCCAAAATCAAAACTGGGTACCCATAATTGGTGTTAAATTTACTCAAATCACTGAGATATTCGTATATAAGCAAAAGGGACATAATTTATTTCAAAAATAACAGTAAGACCCATTTCGGCTTGTTTATGCATAAATGGAGTGCATGAGGAATCTGATGGAGAAGTGAAAGTGCACATGGAAGCTATTAATACATTAAGAACGATATTATAATTTGTCAGGAGTATAGGGACAAAATTACAATTTTTAATATATATCGTACCGGTTGGTACCGGATGAGCCAGTCTCGGATCTGGTGATCGATCGAGTCAAAAAATACCTCAAGTCTTGTAATAAATAACAACGACAGTTACAATAATACTTAATGAGTCACATCCATATCCCGAAATATGCAGGAAATATCTCTGACAAATATTCTACAAATATTCCAACATGTCTATATACCAATATACTTCCTATTAATTCGGAATCACGATGCATATTAGTCAATAACGGATATCCAGCCCATCATGGCAAATACCCATAACCAACACAATAAATAAAACTCATCCTCTGTAGAAGTGTAAGGTACGCTTCAATCAGCTTTACAATATACACTCTCTTTACACAGAGTACTTTGGAATACCTTTTTCAGGTCCACCTCACCTTAACTAAGCACCAATAATAAAATGAGGAAACTTAAAGAAGGAATAAGAAAACTATTAACACATTAGCAATTATACAACCAATTTCAACTAGTTTCTATATCCCTCTTTATCCATACAGGTATATATAGACATCTCTCCCAAAAAAATCAGAGAGAATAGTATCATTAAATAAAATTAAGCTCCCAAAAAAATCAGAGAGAATAGTATCATTAAATAAAATTAAGCACATATTCATGATTTACATCTACACTGAAACTCCTTAAACTAGTTTTTATTTGTAATCAATATGGGTCCAAATACATGTTACACTCAATTCAAAAAGTAATTAAATAGTTAGTTAATTTGTACAGAAGCATAAGAAGTTTAATTATAGAGATAGATTAGATTGATGGGACATATAGAAAAGAAACAGGAATATGATTAGCATATAGAAAAGAAAATAATTAAGACTTGTACGTCTAATGCGAGAAAGGAAAAGAAATTCTGTTGAAGTATATTCGGGAGTCTGCACTCCCTATAGAACTCAAATCATGCAATTCTATGGTTATCATTTTCTAATTAAAAAACTACAATTGAGTGTTTCATCTTTTATGATTTCTGCAATAAAGTCTTGATATTTAAAATATATAAAAAAATTATTTAATTACACACTTTTATCTGTATTCCTTAGACACAAAATTCAAATCCAAAATTAAAAATCTACTTCAAAAGCTTGAATGACTTAAGCACTGTGAAACGGTTTATTTATAATGAAAAAGTTACTTTGACAATTAATGCTAATTGAAATACACCAGTTTATAAAATTGATCTATTTTAGTAAAAAAATATTTATTTTTTTCGTTATAATCTGTTATAAGTTGAAACTTTTGCAGACACAGAACTTTAGTGTAGCAGTTCCCCCACCTATCATATAAATGAATCTTGAAGATGATTGGATTGAAGATCCTTTTGCCTTATCTAATTTGAACTTTTGTGACTGTGTTCTGTGCATTATCAATCTTCCATGATATCCAAGTTAATCTTGGCCACTGTCCCATCTACTATTTGCTTCATTTTGCTGATAGATGGCTAAGTTTCAGCTAAGGCCACTCATACATCTTGAATCATCAAATCACCACTGTAGACTTAGGACAAGTTTTATTTATGATGCATTCGTGTAATGTGTAATTGACAGCTTTTCATTCATTTCACTCAATTCAATGAATGTGACTGCATGTATCACCTTTAGTTTAACAGTTTGCAACCAAATAGCTGCATGCTATGCTACCATATATATATATATATATATATATATATATATATATATATATATATATATATATATATATATAT
>Ga0123342_1002680_pt1 | contig 29289 bp, 13 predicted proteins | sample Turbeawhitnodule_FD_89960 | JGI IMG/M metagenome (GOLD analysis project Ga0123342, IMG submission 89960) | Root nodule microbial communities of legume samples collected from Mexico - Turtle bean Mexico white nodule | ecosystem: Host-associated > Plants > Roots > Nodule | place: Mexico: Nepantla... | reverse complement strand
ACCTCAGCCAAAACTCAATAGACACAGTGACGAATGTCTGGTAAAAATTTCAGACCAAAATACCCAAGGAGTAAGGCGTAGTAAGTCCCAGACCGAGAGTGAACAAAACCGATTTTCCGAAAACAAAACATCCTGACTTTTCTTCCTCGTATCTTCTTTTTGTGATTCCTTTATGGACGTGCCTCCTTGCCTGGGTGCAAATAATACACGGAAGTGCTTGCGTGAATTCTTTTCAGCGCAATACGGACCCAGAATGAAATTGCAGAAATTAGGCCGGAATTTCACAAGTTTCGGTAGAGGATAGCCTTGGTTTGCACAAAATTTCTAAAAAATTCTCCCAGAATAGTTTTTTCCTGAAATTCCACCCAAGAATCTCCATTGAATTTGTGACAAAACGCGACAAATTTCAGGTCAAACGGATGAGTATTCACCCACGAAAAAATCAAACAGTTTCACACACAAACGAACCTTCGTTTCAGCCCTTGCAGTGACGAATAAAAAATTTATTGTCAATCTTGTGGGACGAATTTGGGGCTCAAACCTCCTCAGCCAATACTCAATAGACACAGTGACGAATGTCTGGTAAAAATTTCATAACAAAATACCCAAGGAATAAGGCGTAGTAAGTCCCAGACCGAGAGTGAACAAAATCAGTTTTCCGAAAACAAAACGTCCTGGCTTTTCTTCCCTGTATCTTCTTTTTGTGATTCTTTTATGGACGTGCCTCCTTGCCTGGGTGAAAACAACACACGGAAGTGTTTGCGTGAATTCTTTTCAGCGCAATACGGACCCATAATGAAATTGCAGAAATTAGGTCGTAATTTCACAAGTTTCGGTAGAGGATAGCCTTGGTTTGGACAAAATTTCTGAAAAATTCTCCCGAAATAGTTTTTTCTTGAAATTCCACCCAAGAATCTCCACTGAATTTGGGACAAAACGCGACAAATTTCAGGTCAAACGGATGAGTATTCACCCACGAAAAAAATCAAACAGTTTCACTCACAAACGAACCTTCATTTTAGCTCTGGCAGTGACGAATAAAAAATTTATTGCAAATCTTGTGTGACGAATCTGGGGCTCAAACCTCAGCCAAAACGCAATAGACACAGTGACAAATGTCTGGTAAAAATTTCAGACCAAAATACCCAAGGAGTAAGGCGTAGTAAGTCCCAGACCGAGAGTGAACAAAACCGGTTTTCCGAAAACAAAACATCCTGACTTTTCTTCCCCGTATCTTCTTTTTGTGATTCGTTTATGGACGTGCCTCCTTGCCTGGGTGCAAACAACATACGAAAGTGATTGTGTGAATTTTTTTCAGTGCAATACGGACCCAGAATGAAATTGCAGAAATTAGGCTGGAATTTCACAAGTTTCGGTAGAGGATAGCCTTGGTTTGCACAAAATTTCTGAAAAATTCTCCCATAATAGTTTTTTTATTGTAATTTCATGTCAGAATCTTGACTGAATTTAGGACAAAACGCGACAAAATTCAGGTCCAACGGATGAGTATTCATCCAAGAAAAAATCAAACAGTTTCACACAGACGAACTTTCCTTTCAGCCCAGGCAGTGATGAATAAAAAAATTATTTTGAATCTTATGGGACGAATTTGGGTCTTAGATCTCAGCCAAAACTGAATAGACGCAATGACGAATTTCTGGTAAAAATTTCAAACCAAAATACCCAAGGAGTAAGGCGTTGTAAGTCCCAGACCGAGAGTGAACAAAATTGGTTTTCCAAAAACAAAAGGTCTCAACTTTTCTTTCTCGTATCTTCTTTTTGTGATTTGTTTATGGACGTGCCTCCTTACCTGAGAGCAAACAACATATGAAAGTACTTGTGTGAGTTTTTTCAATGCAATACGAATCCAGAATAAAATTGCAGAAAGTAAGGCGAAATTTCACAAGTTTTGGTCTTGGTTTGCACAAAATTTTTGAAAAGTTCTCATGGAATAGTTTTTTCCTAAAATTTCACATAAGAATCTTGATTGAATTTTGGACAAAACACGACAAATTTCAGATCAAACGGATGAGTATTCAACCAGATAAAAAATCAAACAGTTTCACACACAAACGAACATTTATTTGTTAGTCATGTTTACTATATCCATTGGTCAGTGTAATATATTTAATAAAATATAAATATTTTCAAAATTAAACTTTAATCGGAAAATAATAGAAACTATACTTATGTGTTATGTAATATAGCCATATGTTACATTGTATAAATTTTGTACTTTCTTTAACTATAAAATAATATGTGATAAGAGAAATTAGGAAACAAAATAAATGTATGTTCTTATTATTATGTATGAATCATCCATTTAACATATTATTCAAAATTTTCATAAATTCATAATAAAAATAATACCTATGTATTTTTTTTTATAAAAGTTATTCGAATATTCATAAACTTCTATATTTAGTGTGTTTATTTATTATGTTTGATAAATAAGATTACCAAACATGACTTCTTTTATAATTTTACTATATTATTTTTATTACCTATTCTTACTTTGTAATTTATTAGTTTATTTTATTGTTTATTTCGTTAACCATGGTTTTACTAAATTAAATAGAATTAATGATTAATAATAAAAACTAAAAATCATCTGATAAAAAATCAAAGAACTAAAATAATATTTTATTAACTTTTTTCATTTGGTAAAAATATTATATTTTATTAACTAACATCATATTTAAAATTAAAAAATATATTGATGGAAAAATAAAAATAAAAAAAATTATGTAGTACATGAAACCAAAAAATAAAGTTTAGGAGACACTTAATTTAGCATATTAGTATAGAATAATATATGTAATAAAAATTACTTTCGTTTTTAAAACTCCTTTTTAGAAGGATAATTCTAAAATAGTTATTATTCTTAAATTCTTAAAATTCAGAAGCTAAATCAATCAAATCTATTGAGTGTGCCCTAAGTACAGTAAAACTGAATAGATTCAGAAACGCCGGCGGAGAGCAGCACGACGCCGTTTAAGAGCTGCGTCTCCAATAGTAGCGAGTGCGTTCAGATTTAGGGTTTAGGGTTTCAAATTTTTACATGTATTTTCAAATTCTTCTGGGTTATCTAAATGTGATTAACAGGGGCGCCGTAGAAAGAAAAAAAGTTGATTTTGTTTCACTGTTTGTGACCTTTGGTGATGGATTTTGAATCAAATTATGATATTGCTGCCTCTGCTCAATTCATTCATACTCACAACTTCACCAGAGTTGCCTTACAAGTAAGTTCACTTTCACCTTTCCCTCAAACTCATCAATGCCTGAGCAAAACACTAGCTATTGAAGTACTTGTCTTTATTAACACTACCTTCAAGCCCAGTATAAATTTTGAATATTTAAGGTCTCCTTGTAGATGGGAGTTATTATTACTATACTTTGCTCAATTGCAAGGATATTCTTGTGTGAATTTCAGTTTCCTGATAATCTTCTAAAAGATTCAACAAGAGTGGTCACTGCTCTGCGCAAGAGACTTCAATCATTGAAGGAAATTGATGCCACAGAAAGTGGGCACGAGACAGATGTAGGATTGTTTGTGATGGCAGACACGGCGTATGGCAGTTGTTGTGTTGATGAAGTTGGAGCATCACACATTAATGCTGATTGTGTCATACATTATGGACATACATGTTTTAGTCCGTGAGTACTTCCAAAACATTGTTTAAGTCTTTAATTTGAGCTTATTTTATAAATCATGTGTCTTTTTTCTCGTATCTGATTGTAGAGTGTAGAGATGCATTTGAAATAACTATATCCATCTGTGTATGATACTGCCCAATTACTTATGCTGTTGGTTCATAACCTTAGTTTCCTTTAGATTCCATTCCTTCTTTCTGCACTTCAACTTGATGTAATTATAGTGTCTATGGTACCACTAGGTTGCTCAGTTTAATTCTTTATCTTAGTTAAGGGTTGAGATTCTAATTCTTATGCTTCTATTGGATCCTCTTTTCTCTGTTCAGGACAACAACTCTGCCATCCTTTTTTGTTTTTGGGAAGGCTTCCATTTGCATAGCTGATTGCGTTGAAAGTATGTCAAAATATGCTCTGACAAATAGTAAGCCTATCATGGTATAACTATTTATTTAATCATTCCTGGATTTATATTTATATAAATTAACTGAATTTTGTAGTGTATGTGAAATAATGTAGCTGCTGTTATCCTCTGGTGATAATTGTTAAGACTATAAACTGGACTTCACATCTTTATGAAGTTTTTTTGGGATGACTTACATTGCTTTGTATGAATTGCTAATTTTTCCAGCTTCTCTGCCATATATAAGAGAAGTTTATGGGTATTTTTCTACAATATAAGTTTCTGACATTTAGTGTTTCATGGACCATCTGCTTCCAGGTCGTTTTTGGGCTGGAATATGCACATTCAATGCAACAACTTAAAGAAGCACTGTTAGAATCATCAGTGTCATGCAGGTTTGACCCTAAGCCAGACGTTCACTTTGCTGATTTTCCATCTTCAGTTATGTTTCCATCAAAAGATATCAAAAAGATAAAAGGGCTCCAAGAACCAGCTAGTGGTTGCAATGACGAAAATGGAACTACATATAGCATTGGGGGATTGACTTGGAAATTACCTGAGGGACAAAGCATGGATGACTACTTGCTCTTTTGGATTGGACTTGATGATTCAGCTTTTGCTAATGTTGTGCTCACATTCAATACTTGTGAAATAGGTTGGCAGTTTCCTGTCCTTTAAGAAATTTGTCATGTGCATCTGTATTTTTCTTTATATGCTACAACATCTCTATGTTTCATTTGCATAAAAAAGCTTACCTTTCTCATGCAACCTGTATTTCCTTGCATAAATTGCTTATATTGATCATTGTTGTTAAGATCACAATTAAAATCATGAAATTGTCTGATTCTGCAACTTATGTAGCCAAATGTGAGCAGGATAGGTAGCAAGGTTTGTGATTTCGTGAGATTCATGATCTTGCGCTTTATAGTTGTAATGAAAAACTTATCTGACCTATTATGAGTGGTTTCGGATTTTGAGCTTATGAATTTTCAGTTCTAGTTCAATGATGTGATTGGAGGTTATTTTCCTTGCTTTTATCACTTTCTACACATATGCATATGTTAAGTATAATTTTGCATGGTTCCTACCATCCCCACCTGAACCTAATTAAGATCTCAGTTTTGACAACATAGATGTCAATTTCTCCATTTAATTTTGGCTCCTTATGTTATCCTTTATCATGAAATGGCATGAGGAAAGTAGTTAGTATATACATATGTCATGTGTTGTACGGCATCTCTAACAAAAGTGTATATTTTGGGAAGCTAATCTCCCTGAAGTTATTACGCTGTTTTAATTTTTCTGTATACCTATATAACATGTATATGTAATGAAAAAGCTTCTCAACTTATTTTTTACTTTAGGTTCTTTGCTGAATCATGATTTTAATTATTATGGTTTCTGTTGGTTTTAGTCAGATATGATGCAAATGAAAATCAAATGGTGACAGACTTGTTTCAACAAAGGAGGATTCTTAAACGTAGGTATGTATCCCAATATAAACGCACTACTCTGTCTTGTGTAAGCCATGTTATATCTTCAAATTACTAAGATAGGGTGATGACTATGCAGATATTACCTTGTGGAGAGAGCTAAGGATGCTAATATTGTTGGAATTTTAGTTGGAACTCTTGGTGTTGGTATGTTATCTTGTCAATTTTTTTGTGTGCCTATTATTATTACTAAAGTAACATGTGCATATACAGAATTATATTGTCACATGCCTTGTGAAGCATTATAACGTTGCAAACTTCCTAAAAACATTTTATTTGAATACTGTTGTCTAGTAAGGAAGGAAATCAAGAGTGAATCCTTAATGTTACTAACCTTGAATGAGATGTGAAGAATACTTTCCTGACTTGAGGAACATTATTATGTCAGACATCATTTGATTATTGTCTATGATTACAGAATGCATACGTGAATGATTCACAGTCTTAATCATGGATTAGGTAGCTGTAAGAAATGTGGAAACTATCTCAAATGAGAGTAAATGTTATATATTCTTGTTTTTTTCAATAGAAGTGGGATTTAATTTGACATATTGCGTACTGATGCAGCTGGTTATCTTCACATAATCAATCAAATGAAGGAGCTCATAACTGCAGCAGGCAAGAAGGCCTATACTTTGGTTATGGGAAGACCGAACCCAGCTAAACTTGCTAACTTTCCTGAGGTGAAATTTATTACATCCTTAGTATATTATTTCAGTCTGCCTTCATGTAAAACCTTTCTTACAGTTTGATTTCATCAGTGTGATGTTTTTCTGTACGTTTCTTGTGCCCAAACTGCTCTACTGGATAGCAAAGAGTATCTAGCTCCAGTTATTACTCCCTTCGAAGCAATGATTGCTTTCAATAGGTACACTATCATGGTTAAACATACTTTTTATTTTAAAAATGTCTCTCTGATAGTTTTCATATGGATTGCTAATAGTTTTGTGTAGCCTCTCTATGTTTTGTTTGTTCTAAATCCTTGACTGAGTTGATTTCTGATTTGACCATATTAATCTGTTTCCAGGGGAAGCCAGTGGACAGGAGCATATGTAATGGAATTTCGAGATCTAATTAATTTGCCTCAAATGGAAGTTGGAGACCAAGAGGAAGAAGCGCGGTTTTCATTCTTGAAGGGTGGATACATTGAAGATTTTGAAAACCAAGGTAGTTTTTATTCCTTGCTTCTATGCTTGCAACTGAATGATTACTTTTATTGATTTTTTTGAAGAAACAAAACCGACCTTCATAATTTAGTGATAATAATTAGTGAAGCTGTGTTGTTGTTAATCACATTGTATCATGTAAAAGAAAAATTCCCTTGAAGAAATGCAGTTATATTAGAACACTTAATCATCATGAGCTTGTTGTTTCATGGAATACAAAATTCCGGTTAACATAACCCATAAATTGACACAGTTACTACTACTTATAATGTTCAAACCCATTTTACCACCAACCTTGAAACTTAATGCTGGTAGTGATTCAGTTGAGTTACCAAATAAGATCATAAATAATAATTTATTTTCTAATGAAAGTCTGTATTTTTATCAGAAAATTTATCAGAAAATGTTGGGGAAGAAAGAGAAGTCCTTGCTTTGGTAAATGCAACAGAGAAGGCACTGCAGTTGCGGAATAACTCTAATGCTCTAATGAAAGGAAATGCTAGATCAGGAGCAGAGTTTTTAGCAAATCGATCTTATCAGGGGCTGAATATGCCCAGTGATAATGCCTCCCCAGAGCCATACCTCATAGGAAGAAGAGGAAGAGCATCAGGGTATGAGGATGAGAAGAACAAACAGACATAAACTGAGATTTTTTGCTTTAGATTAACAAGTATTTGGTTCTTGTCTCTAGAAGCATAGTGAAAAAGCATAGTGAATAGTGAGTGGAGCAGGTCATTGGTTGGTGAGTTTGGCAAGCAAGCCTACTCCATGGTACGATGGAAATTGCAGGTGTCCTTTTCACCTTTGTCATTCTTGGATATGTTAAATTTGTCTGTCTTCCTTTTTGTCTAACTGTTCTGGAATCATATAGAAATATTATTTTATTATGCCACTTGTTATTCTTTTATATCATTATCTTTTCATTGATATCTTCAATGAATTTTATTTGAATTTTGTGAGAACTTGAACAAGTCAAGAAGTTAGACAAAATCAAAGTCTAAAATGTGAGCTAGTGATAAATTTTAGGAACTATTCACTGATAGAAGTTCATAATCAATTTAATAGCTTTTAGTTTAGTATTCAACTGTGCTGTTATGTGTACACTTCTTAATAAGAAATTCTTGGTCAAACATGTTTGATTTTTCCACTTGTTTGACTCTGAGCATCATCCCTACATTCTCTAAAAGTCAGATTTTGAATGCAAACTAAAACTTGTTTTAGTAACAATTTTCAATTGAAGGTCCTAAAAATAAGTTAAATTAGACTGATTTTATTCTAAACAGTCACAACTTAACTCTCAAATATAACATTTAAGTCAGATTTGTGTGAGAAATATATTCTTTAAGGATTAACTCGGATTTTTAGAAAATCTCTTTTACAGAGTTATTTTTAATCATGATTTCAAAATTAGTTAGTAGACTAAAACTTTTCTTAAGACTTCGACATTAATGACCTCAATATTTTAATATTATTATAGCTATAAAATTGTTTATTTGAACTTAAATAAATTAGTTTTTAAGTCTCTAAAAGACTTTGTCAACAGAGAATAATTCATATGCACTAATGTACTTATGTTAGATATTTTTATACAGGCAATTATAATATTTAGTTTGCTGTCACATCAGTAATGAATATGATGACATGACAAAATAATCAAATCATATTATAGGATTGTATAATATGCATATAAATTAAATAATGTAAATAACCTAATATATAATATTTTATTTTCTTAGTGTAACTAGAATCCAAATAAACCCAACAGCTCTAAATGGATTTCTCAGCTTGTTACATCTCTAGATGTAATATAGAAACCTAAAACATGATTATCTTTAAATTAGTAGCTTTTTCACATGAAATTTTCTTTTAAAAATTAAGTGAATTAATCTTTATTAGATTTTGTATTGTTTACCCTAGATGTGAAAAAAATAACAAGATTTAGAAAACTGTTTCAATGAAGTGGGTGGAAGTGTATTTATTTTGGAAGAAAACAAAACTTTGGCTAATAATAATTTGTATTTGACAATGGGACAAAATCCTGTGGTAATCAATCTACAACCACAAGAAAAGATTACACAGATTTTATATTTATTTAATTTTTGCATTGTATTAACACCCTCCTCACCACAAAATTATATGTGAAAACTTAAAGTGTGATAGACTGAGACAGAACAGAGAAAAAGAGACAGAGACAGAAACAGAGAGAGATTGATGAGTTTTTGTTAAGTTCTTCAGATTCCTTACACAATTGTACAACAATACAGGGTTTGATCTATCTTTGCAGAAAATTGGGTTTCAGTATTAGTAAGAGCACTCGGTTCTGTGCACTCGCTCCCTCAAAATCCCGTTATACAGAGCAACTCTGTTCGCCGGCATTCCAGTACAATCCGAGGTTTCGTCTCTGCAGTTGTTTGATGCTCTCTTTTCCTCTGTTCTTTCTCTTCCTTCCTTCTTCACACTATCTGCAAATTTTACTTTCTTCTTCGTCTTCTTTTTCTCCCGTTTCTTTTCCTCTGCAAACCACGCAACACATTCAAAACACAGCTTAAGCCAACCCAAAGAAAGGGAAAGAGATTGAATGTCATGAAAACAGGAGAGAACAGAGCATCTTGCAGAGGTTATTCGGGAAACAAGTTTCAAAATTTAATGGATTTTGTGTGAAAAGATGATTGCATGCGGAGCTGGTGTACCAGAAAAAACAAAAGGGTAAGCGAATCAAATGGATTTACCTGAATACAAGCAAGAGCGCAAGGTGGGTTTGTTGGAGTGATGAACACGAAAGGAAAGGTTGGACTTTTGCCTGGAGAAAGCAACATAGAGGAGAGTGGTGGAGAGAAGCATGGCAGAGGTGAGAACAAGCCCTTGTGAGATGGAAGCCATGGTGCGTGGTGAGAGAGAAAGGGTTGAAGAAGAAGAGAAATATAAAACGAAAGAAAGAGAGAAAGAGAGAAAGAAAGTGAGAATGGTGAAAGAATGGCAGTGGTTAATTGGTGGTTGGTGATGTGATGTGAGTATCTAGATTTCTGGTTGTTGCGTGTGGCAGTGAAAGAAGTGTTCGGTTTCTTTGGGGTTTTCTTTTTGTATCTGAAATGTGTTATGGTTGGAGTTACAGAGTTTGTGTTTATGCCAAGAGATTTCGAGGAACAAGAATGGATATGAATGGGGTTGCGGTTTGTATCAACCTTTTCAACTTGTATTGTCTTTTCATCTCACGTGGGGTCACATTTAACCATCATCACTTTTTCTTATATAAAGTTTTCATGTATTATTATACAATTTATATATCAAGTAACCATAATTATATGTTAATAAAAAAGTATTATTAAAAAAATATAATATAAAAATTTAAACTAAAATTTATATATTAACAAAAATAGTAAATAAATAGATTATAAAAATAGATTAGATAACTCTACTTCCGGAAGACTTGTGTATTGAAACCCACCGAGTCATGTGCATAATTATCTCAATATCTCATCATCTCATTATGATTTAAAGACTAGATCTTAACCTCCATCAACTCTCACTAACTGAATAATTTTATCTATGTCAGTCTATTATATCAGTAGAGTCAGCATCGTCTCATTCACAGGACAACAACAAAGTCGGACAAAGAAAGTGGTGTTTCCAATAGTGAATGGGTGAGTAATGCATAAGAACCCACTACCACTTTGACCAGGATTTTATTTCTCCAAAAATCTCTCACAACTTTTAAATACTAGGTTTATGAAGTAAAACAATTAAAATATTTTGAGTTTTTAGGTTTCTAATCATATGTTAACATCTTAATTATTATTATTGTTTGTACTAAGTTTACACTATTTGGTTTAATTAACATGGAAATAAATAAAGAAATTTGGATGAATTCACATATATGTGTTTTTTAAAATTATTATATTCAATGTAAAATTAAGTCAAAGGAAGAAAACCACAATAAACCTAAATCTAAACCCTAAGTGAAATTTGAAATTAAGTTATTAAGTTTGAATTAAATAATATATATCATGATAAAGTTTATAAAAAATAGAAAAAGTAATTTCAACAACATTACTTTATGTCTTGTCTATAATAAAGATTTATTCTCTGGATAATTTATTAAACTCAGTCATTCTAAGCCATCATTTTATAATCTGTTTGACTTCAAAGGGAAAAAGATGAAAGTGTAAGCATATACTCTTTAATCCAATTTTAAAATCTCATGTAAAAGTGAAAAAGTTAAAAAAAATGTTCTTTTTATATATATAAAAGCTCTCTTATAGTAAAACTTCACATTCTAACAATCATATAAAAAAATATTAAAAAAAAACAAAAAAAAACGAAATAAACCAAAATTCATATATCAATAAAACGGTATTTTATGCATATTAATAAATAATTTTAAAAAAATATTACACAAATAAAAATATTCTCTATAAATAAATAAAGTGTAACTTAACAAGCTTATCCATATATAAGCTTATCCATATATTATTCTTTTCACGAAAAGATATTTTTATTCTTATTAAAAAGATGTGTTGTAATTTTTTTCCAAATGTATATGTGAATATGGTAATTTTCAAGTTAACTCCCAATAGTGATGTATTTGTACTTCTTTAAACTCAAATGAGTAAAAATAAACACAATTTTTCTATATATACAAAATAATTAGATAGTTTTATTTTTAAGAAAATTAAGATATTTATAAACCTATGAACTTAAATTGAAGTCAGTGATTACTTTATAATAACTACTTACACCTTATTATTTTAATCTATTAATATATATATATATAAATATATATTTTGTAAATCATTATTATTTAGGTAGTGAATATAACAGATGTGGTTAATTATTAAGAGTTAGAGCATTGTTTTGAAAATTTGATGCAAAATGTTGTTACACGTGTGTGGGTGTGGAAGTGTGTCATATGATATGAGTATGATAGGAACATTGAATGAAAAATATTAATTATCTGATTGACACGTGTTGTGTCACGAAAAAGAACAAGGCATTAACCTCAACACGCGTGTACGGACCAAGATTCTATAGACTTTTCAAAAAACTTCCACACTCTTTATTTATCTTTTTTATACATTTTAATACAAAATAAAACTTTATTTTTTGGTCGACATTTTATGCATTCATCTTTATTTAATTAATGCTAAATCACGTTTCTATTTTTAAATATGTAAAGTGTTAACGTATTAGTTCTTTTTTATTTAAAATAAATTTATATTTAATTACCTTGTGAGTATATTTCTTTCAAGATATATTAATACCTTTTTTTAATTTTGAATTGAGTAATTGACAAATTGTTTTAGTAAAAATTAATGAATACATAATTTTTTAATATCGTGTTACTCGTTTTAGGAGACGTGTCCTATTCAAATTTGCCACTGTATTTCTTCAAGATGTATTAATACTTTTTTTGAATTTTGAATTAAGTAATTGACAAATATTTTTCAATTTTTTTAGTTAAAAATTAATGAATACATAACTTTGATTTTCGTGTTACTCATTTTAATAGATGAATCATATTCAAATCATTTACTAAATTAAATTAAATTACTAAATTAAAATGAATGAAGGGAGTCTCCTCTTTAAAAAATTCTGAACACTTTTTTTAAATGGAATATTTATGTTGAATAACACTTTTTTTTTTAAATGAAATGAGTGTTTAACTAAAAAAATATTTATCGAATTTCTGACAATTCTAATATAGTTCTAACAAAATTTGAAAAAAGAGAAATATATTAATTTTTTAAAAATTTAAATTTATTCTATAAATTTTTATTATGATTATAAAAATAAGTAATAATTTTTTTTAATCAACCATAAAAATTATTTTTCTATTCTAAAAAAATCTAAAACATACTTATGTACATAAATTTTTCCTATCAATTTATATAATTCATAATTATATAATATATAGATTTGTGTTTCGTATTTTACATTTTAAAAATTATACATATCTTCGTATCCGAGTGTGTATGCTATATAACTCCTCCTACATTATATACTCAAATCATGTTTTATTCTTGAAAAATAAGTGATATTTATCTCAAATCTTTTACTTAATCATATCTTTTGTAAAAGCTACTTTTAAAATGTGATTTTAAATAATATATGAATTCAAAGAAAATTTTTAGAAAGATAAAATTAATACGTTTATATATCAATTACAAAGAAAAGGGTAAGAATGAAAACAAATAAGATACTCTAGTATTGGAACAGTTAAATATCAGTGTATATTACCATTTAAGCAATGATAAAGCTTCAAATATTACTGATCTATCAATAGCTTACTTCGCTTCAGTTCAGAACAAACTTTGACATGGGTATCTTCAAAGTACTGCATTTCAAGAATTGAAAAAATGGAGCATAAAGGCAGAAGTAGTTGAACAAAATTGCAGCAAATTAAAACTTTGGTTCCAAAACTAGCACAAAAAGAAATCCTTTCATTTTGCAGAAACGCAGATAGTAGAACTCAGACTCTATTTAGATGGGGAACAATCTCCTTCCAAACTGTGTACTTGGACTTGATTATACCCACAACATTGGTAGAAGAAATCAAAGGGCAACATTACACATGCTATCTTGAAGCAATCCATGAGACCCTAAACTAGAAGCAACAGTAAAACCGGAAAACATTTATCATAATGCACATAAAGTCATACAAGTGGGTAACATTCTCAGCATCAGATTGCTAAAATCTAGAAGTCAGTCTTGAGAATAAAACCATCTTACAGGACCATTACAATAATTGCTCACTCTGACACCATAAGCACTATTATATTTTATTAAGCAAGCATATAGAATGAACCTAAGTAGTAAGGATGGGTGGCAGGTAGTCAACTTTGTCGCCAAGAACACGGGCCTTGGTGTCAGGAAAGAATTCAAAACCTGGTAGCTCAGTGACAATTCCTTCGCTGGAAACCCCAACTGGGTAGCGGAGTAAGTGGCCAGGAAGATCATGCTCAAGAGACTCACTTGAATACAGATCCCAATACTTGTTAGCAATCTGGTTTACCTTCCCTATACATTCTGTACTTTCAGGGTAGAGGAAGGAGTCATGAAGCATGCCAAGGTGCTCATACCACAATGACATGCGGAAGCCATGGATCTGACCCCTTGCTGGCTGACTCGTGATCAAATGATAGGGTTGATAAGCACCCATTGCAATCTCAGAGTCTCTTGCACCATCCATTGATCTCTGGTTTATGTTGGCAGATCCAACAATTATGTATTCATCATCAACTGCAAAAAGAAAAAGTTCTGTCACTTTTAGACCTTATGATACCATCATGGAAGATTTCTTCGAGATAGATAAATCGATTTTGTAGTGTTTGTTATCTTCTTTTAAGCATTTACGTTTCATGTTACCAAAAAATAAACTTCATCATGAAGGAAAATATCGTCTGTTTTCACAGTTAAGGCAATGTTTTTGAGTTATTCTCAATGATTGGTCACCTTTTCTGAATGAGCAATGGTAATAAATAGTATCGATTTGAAAAAGTGATTCCGAGAAATGGTAAGAATGCTTTAGAAAAACATGAGTTTAATTTTCTGAATTACCTATCATCATCTTGGCATGAACATATATCATGAAGCGCCGGGCCTCTTGGGCTCTTATATAATCTGTATCAGAGTCTGGTCTTTCTGAAGGCTCGTACTCTCCTTCTTTCTTCACCTCCCGATTACCAAGGCAGAAGAATGTCAAATAGTTCCGAGGATTTTCCTCAATTCCCTTGGCCCGGAGGGCCTGAACAACATCCTTGTACATCATGTCCATTGTTCTCCTCTGCCAATCCAATATTGCCTGAACTGATGCACTTTCTGGGACACCCTCTGGCCACATTGGGACAACAACATACACACTGAACCTTTCCCCAGCTTCAATCTTACTAACAATCTTAAGTGAAAGTTCCTTCGGGATTAGATGTAAAGCACCAATGTCTTCAGGCTTGATGCCATCAGGACTCCAACCATAACAGCTTCCAAGGAAATACTGATTCTCAATATAGATGAAATTTTTTGCACGCCTAATGGCATTAATATAAGCATCTTGTATGCTACGATCTATTATATTATCCTTCCCACTAACAAGCCCAACTCTAGCAGCTTCTTCAGGAGTCTCCGGGAACCCAAAAGCAGCTCCACCATCAATTGATCTGAATAACTGAACGTTCCATGTCTCTTGGTCATCAGGGTACGTTACTGGGGATGGAGGAATAATGACATCTTCAAGGTCTCTCAGTGGAACAAGCAAGTCCTTTCCTCCCTGCTTCCTCCATCTTTGCTCAAAGTTGAACAAAACATCCCAAGCAATAGGCCCTTCAAGTCGAGAGTGGATGTCATGCCATGGTTCCCTGGGACCACCTTTTTGTATTGATGCACCACCAAAGTTAGGCTGATGAAAATCATCATGATGCGCTGTGTCCAGGGTTCTGAAAAGAGAGTGGAATGGAGTGTCATATCTTCCATCACAGAGATCAATTCCCCCCACAAAACTAACAATCCTTCGCTTCTCAGATTCTCCACTCGGCAAATCACTGTCCACGACTACGATTTTCTGGTGATGAGTAAACATGGTAGAAATTTCCAAATCCTGAACAAAGCTTCCACCGTCATCAGGATTGCGAGGGCATAAAACACAATGCACTTCAGTGCCCCTGAAGTACTGCTCTGTTTCTTGATCATGAGTAGCCATCAACCCATCTTTTTTTAACAAAGGAACAGAAGTTCTATCATCCCAGACTAGCATTAATACCCTGACACCTTCATTTGCCTTTTTCTTCAACAGCTCACCAAGTGTTTCGTCTCCTCCAGGCTTTGGCCTCCTAGAATCCCTTACCAACGATATCTCAGTATATACAGACCAACCCGTAATGTATATTAAGTGCTGTGCTTTAGTGATTGCATCAAAAACATCCTCCCAACATCTATGAGGTTGGTAAGTCTGGCCCCCACTAAGTGGTATTTCAGGGACAAAGTTGTCTGGTACATGAGCATCTTGGTACAGAGAAACCTTACATCCTCTTCTTTGTGAAAAGAAAGTATAAGGAACTCCAGGAAATTTAGGACTTCTAATGCCAAGAGCCCAGTTGCGATCTTTCGAAATATCAAAATATTGCAGCTTCACATGGATCTTGGAATTTCCATGTATTGGATTTTTATCCACATCCAATATTTCAATCCATCTATCTATTTCTTCACCATGCAAAATCTCCTCAACAGGCACATATGCTCTTCCAATCAATGTTGCCCCAATAGGATTATCATCTTTCACTGTAAATATGATATTTGATGCCATATGGGCACAGTAAATGTGAAAGGACTCGTACCATCTTGGATTACTATGCTCCTTTTCTATAATTCTGGTCCTTCCCACTCGTGCTTTCTCTAGATCAATGGTTGCATATAATTTAGTGACACCTTTTCCAAAACCAACGGTCTCCTCGATGTTATGTACGATCTAAATCAGAAAAATATATATGGAATTAGAAATTCTAAGAGTTAAGAACAATGTACATGGATGTAAAGGTGCTAACTAAAACAATTTTTATTCATTTCATCACGCGTGAATGGATAATCTACAGTTACACTATGACTGCATGGATCGGGAAAAAAGAGGGAGATGAAGGCAAAGCATCTCAGTCTATTTTTAAGAAAGATTCCAGCAGTGGCTTTGATAAGGATGCTTATGATCCTGGAAGCTATCGAGTTGAAAACATAGCATAAGTGCAAGCATTGTAAAACTAAAAAATACTGAGGTAAAAGACAAGTTCAATGAATAATAGTTTATAACTGATCTAAATCCTGTTAATATTATCACATATCATGATTAACAATTAACCGTAACAATCATGCGCGAGCCACATGATGATAGAGACGAAATGTAAAGATTAAATTCAATAATTTTAAAATATAAATGTTAAGATTAAATATTAAAAGACAGATATATTTTACTTCAGAAAATTGTAAAGTATTAATACTTGTTCTCATGCTACATTTAAAAAAAATATTCGCCCCTCTTAAATTATATTCATATTCATGTTCATAATCATTTCAATCTTTATTCCACTATAGTTTCTCTCTCCTTTTTTCATTTTTCCTCTTTTTTCCCTTGTGGACCACATAAAGGAGATGGGTACTATATTGCTCAGAATATTCAGATCCACACCAAATTAATCTATTGCCCAATTTAGATAATTTTTCTTACAATTCTCGTCCCCACAGTCTCTGGAATATAAACTACGAGTGACTAATTTGTTTTTATATTTCCATCTAAATATAATCTATCATGCATTATAAATTGTTAATTTTAATAAAAAAAATTAAAAAAATCTATGTATTGCAACTTTTAATTAAAACTAACAACATAAAACTTTTTAGTAAACTCACCTGATATATGTTTGGACGAATGTTGATAAAATTATTTTTGAATAAAATTGGTTGTGAACCAGAGTGATTTATTTTATATAAAAGCATCTTAGTGATAAAAATTAACAAATACTTTTACAATCCTAAAGCTACTCAAATTACTTCAACCCATAATCAAGTTTAAAGCTAAGAATAAACTTTCCAACACGAAAAACAGTAATTAAGCATGATTACGAAAAATCTGTTGAAAAACCAACAAGTGTATCTGAAAGCTAACATTCCAAACACACCCATGTCATCATCTGTAAAAGCATTGCCTGTAAGTTTTTCCTCAGATCAAAGAACAACCATCCCTCTTAATTTTAAAGTGGTGATTCTTGATAACCATCCACCATATTAGAAAGATAAACAACATTTTTAGTAAGATGGAACAATTTTAAAATTTTATCAAGCAAATCAAAGTAGTAAATAGTGTATTTTAATTTATAATTTTCAAAATAACATTTTCCTTAATTTTATTTTTTCAGAGAGAAGAAAAGTGTAGTCAATTATCTATCCATGTGAGGGATTTAACCCTATCCTTCCAACTTCTAATCATTTTGCCTGTTACTATCATTCAACAATTCGAAAACACTTGCAAACTGAAAAATCACAGAATGAAACAGAACAGAACAGAGACTCAGTAGAGATACTCTGGTAAAAACAGTGAAGATTTTTTCCTCCCAAAACGATTCTGGGGTTTGGGGTAGTTCTACTTCTCCATTGATGAAAGGTGTGAGTACGAGATTAGGTTACGCGGATGCCACAAAGGCAGCAACAGAGCTCTCCATAGAAACAAAATTCAAGAAACCAAAACCTACGAATTATACTGTAATAATACTACTGCGCTAATTAGTCAACAATGATTGAAGAGTAATTAGCAAAGAAACAAACCTTGGATAAAAAATTGCCGCCACCAATTTTGAGCTTATCCACTTCATAGATTGTGGCATGGAGAGTGCCATGGAGCAGAATTTGCGCCATCACTTGGAACCTAACGATTCACACCACAAAGCTGGTGAAAATCACAGAGATCAAAAAACAGAGTGTGGAATGAGATCAGATCACAGATTACAGAGGAAGAAGAAGAAGAAGAGGAAGTGGTTGAATGAACATTGATTGAAGAAAGCAATGAAATATATAAAACAATATAAGATAATAGTGATGAATTGGTGTTGACTAGTTCGCTATGATTTTTTGTGTCCAATTGTCAGCTGCCACGTGGCATTATGTTACATTTTTTCTCTCCTTTCAAAAAAGGTGTGCAAATAATTAGTCCCACATCTTCAAAAATCCTTAATCATATCATATTTATAACTTTTCATTTTTCATGCCCAATCAAATGAAAGCACTTGTTATATTAATATTAATTCCTTTCTTTGTTAATCCTCTTAAACGTTTTAAATGTTTTTATATTTTTAAATATTCATTATGTAGTTTTTTATTTATTATATTCTTTTAAAAATACTGGTTTACTTTGTTTGATATTTAAATAAACATGAAATGCAAAAAATAAATAGTATTTTAAATTTTATTGAGTTACGATATAGTTTTTCATAAATATCTTATTTTTTCATTAATTAAATTTTGTCTCATATATATATTTAGGATATTAAAATAACTGATCAAACGCACTTTTAAAAGAGAGTGAAATACAAATGGTATTTTTTTTTCCTATTACAATGTATATATGTGAATAATTCAAATTCAAAGTTTCTAGAATGTTTTTCTATTTTTAAAAAATTCAAAGTTTCTAGAATGCCTACTAATAAAAAAGTTTAAATAACAATAGATTACTCTATTTCCTAAACTAGTTAAATGTTTATTAGTATTTTATTTTGTTTCTAGTAGTTGATATTATTTTTTGAACTTTTTTTAAGTGTATGGAAATGGAAATGTACATTTTCCTAGGAGAAAAAGAAAATGGAAATCACAAAATTTACCATAAACTTATAAAGTAACTAGGTTGGTATGAATTATCAAACATACCTAAATTATAAAAAGAAAAAACCTAATTTATAAGAAACCTCAATTATCCTAAATAATCTCTCAACCACTAGTCAATTATTATATTTTTAAAGTATTTTTAAAGTATTTGAATGTTGATTTAATTGTTTCCACATCCATTCATCTTAGGACAAGATTTTAATTATTATAAATTTGTTAAAGTTTATTATAATGTTTACTATAAAAGCAAAAAACATAAAAATATAGAATGTTTTCTTAAACCAAACAACTTTAGTGTTAGTAATTGATTTCAAATTATTCTTATATTTTGGACATTCTTGTTAAGGAAATAACGTCTGGTTTATAGTTTATTTAATAGAAGATGTTATGAAACATTGAATGACTTTATTTGGGATTATATTATATTGTAAAAAAATGTTCAATTGTCAAAATAATTAAATTTTTAAATTTATTTAACTATGGATAGCTTTTTTAGACTCAATTAATCATACTATTTTTAAAATTAGACGGGTCAATGTTTTAGACTAAATTATAGCGATTTAATCAAAATTAAACTTTAGCCATTTAATCAAGATTAAATCAGTACTAATAAAATTATTTAAATAATTAAAAATCATAATTTTATGACGTTAAAAACTAAAAGAAAAAAAAAGTTATAGATTTTCAAAATTCAATATATCACTACAAGAAAATCATGAAATAGAAACCAATTTTTTAGATATAAAAAAATAATTAGTTGATATACTGACTAAATTAGAGACCATTTTAGAGACTAAACAAATTTTGATTTCTAAATTAGTTTCTATTATTATTAAATTATTTCTAAATTGGTGTTTAATTAGCAACTAAGGTTTTTGCTATGAATTATTTATTTCTAAATTTGGTAGAAAAACCTTGGTGGTTAATTAGACACTAATTTTAGTATCTAAAATAGTCTCTAATTTAATCACTATAGCAACTAGTTATTGTTTGTATTTAAAAATTGGTTTTTATTTCATATATATATATATAATTCTATTTTTTTCCCTTGAAACATTTTGCTTAACTTTTGGTTTTCATTTTTTAAAATCTTTTTCAGTTATTTTAATATATATTAATATTTTATTTATTATTAAAAAATTATTAAATAATAATTAATTTTAGAAAAAAACAATTAATTAATATGTTAGCTAAATTATATATTATTTTATAAATTAAAAATGTATTGTTGTCGAAGTAAGTTTTATTAATAATAAAAACTTATAAAGTAATTTTTTAAATTAATATCTATTTAATTAGTTAAGTTGTTATGAATTAAATATTTTATTATATAGTTAATAGATAAAATGATGAGAGTCCAGATAGATATGTTACTTTAATTATGGGAATCCACTTTTTTATTTTTTGTGATCTCAGCATTAATGTGAAAAGCTTTGATGGTGGTCCAATATATTAAACACAATCAATTTCAACCACTAACCAAAAATGGTGTGTCGGTAGATAACAATAAACTTATAATAGATATTATATAATTTATTCAAACCATGAAAACCAAATTTTTTTATCAAGTATTTCGAAAAATATTTATAAATAAGTAATCAATCAAAACTAGCTTTCCTTATTTTATTATTATTTATTAATAAATTTAACAAAGAAAATAATCTTTTAACACTAAATCAATCACTTCAAAACTTTATTTTAAAGAGTAATATAATTATTATAAAAAATAAACTTTTATGATTGAAAAGAAAAAGTGAAGAATAACAACAACAAAACACACACTTGATGACAACTTTGTTCTATAAATTTGTTAGGATGATAATCAATCAACTTTAATTTCTATTGGTTTTGTTTTCTTTTATCTGTGAAAATTAAAAGGTTAAAATTAAATATCTTTATAAAAACTATCATTTTATATTATCATTTATTTTCTTATTAATTTGGACATTGGAAAATATTTTCAATTGACCCATTCATAAGTTTATCTCCTTCAGTATCTAGGTTGGTGTAGATTTGCAGAACATGTTATATTTTGCTTGTGGTTACTAGAGAGTATTCAACATTAGTTAAATTATATCACAATCAACCACCAAAAATCATTAAATAAAAATCAATTTTAGAGACAAAAAATAATTAATTACTATAATAACTAAATTAAAAATTATTTTAAAGATTAATTTTTTTAAAATTTATAAATTAATTTTTATTATTATTAAATAATTTTTAAGTTGATATCTAATTAGCTATCAAGATTTTAACTACCAATTATTTAAATTCTAAATTTGGTAGTAAAAACTTTGGTAGCTAATTAGATACCAATTTAAAAATCATTTAATAATAATAGAAACTAATTTAGAAACTATTTTTTTTTAGTTTTTAAAATGGTTTATAATTTAATTATTATAACAACTAATTATTTTTTATCTTTGATTATTATTTCCTAATTTTCTTATAGTGTTGATGAAAATTTGTATTTATGGTTTAACAAAACCAATCTTAAACTACTAATGATTAATCAGTATTTTTATTTACAAATAATATTTCTTACCTTAATACATCACATTGATTACTTGTATAATGATTAAACAAGTAAAACTTTTATTCCTTTGCCTCAGATTAAACAGAAAGCAGATTCATCTTTTTCAAAAAATATTTATTTTTTTCCATTGTAATCTGGTGGTTTTATTAACTTATGAACACTCAAATTTAAGTTAAGTTTAAATTCCAAAAGTGATATTTACGCTTAAAGAAATTATGCATACGTGAGTTCATGGAAGAGCAGAACATGATGAACATGGTAGGAGTTTCGTGGTAGGAATATGGTAAGATGTTTTCTTCTTTATGTATAAAGATTGAACCACCCCTAAAGTGATTCTTATTTATTTATTTTTAATAAAAGAAAAATTTTTGATATCTTTCAAAAATGAAAAGATCTTAGAGTAACATAGAAGAAGAAGATGAAGATGAAACTAAGTTGTAAGAATAGGTGGCATGTAGTCAGATTTGACCCCAAGAACAGGAGCTTTGGTATCAGGGAAGAACTCAAATCCTTTCAGTTGTGTCACACTTCCTTCGCCGGAAACTGCAATAGGATACCGGAGAAGGTGGCCGGGAAGATCTTGTTCAAGAGGCTCAGTGGTGTACAGATCCCAATACTTGTCACCCATCTCGTTTATCTTCTTAACACATTCTTCACTTTCAGGGTGGAGGAAGGACTCATCAAGCATTCCAACGTGTTCATACCACAGTGACATGCGGAAACCATGAATCTCACCTCTTGCAGGTTTTCTCCCACCCAGATGATAGGGTTGATATGCACCCATCGCAATCTCAGTGTCTCTTCCACCATCCATTGACCTCTGGTTTATGTTCGCAGATCCAATGATTATATATTCGTCATCAACTGCATGAAAAATAATGTGTTAAAAGACGTACACTTTTAAGTCTAACTCAACCTTTAATAAAATCGGTTTATAAGCTAAACCTTAAAGTCTATCCTTAAACCATAAATCTTTGTACCCACTTATCATCAACAATAAGTGTATAAAAAACAATGTTCAATCACCTTTGATTAAAAGAAGGAGTTTGTTGTTGGTTAGAGGTTGTAGGTTGTGAGTTAACTTCTAGTGTTTTAAAGGAAACAATCGATCTTCCTTTTTGTTTCTTGTGTTGGGTTATGAAGACATTTTGCAGTTTTCAAACAAGTTAGTAGGCCCCTAAAGTTTAGGGTTTGAAGAAAGCGGGTGATTTTGTGGGTTTTGTTTCTGGATAAGGTTTATTATGACATGGTTTTGTGGGTTTTGTTTCTGGGTGAGGGTTTTTTATTTGTAAATGTTTTTGTAGACTTTTGGATGTATTAGGAATTTTTTTTTTTGTGTATTGTAAGAAGTGAACTTTAAGTATAAATTAACTTTTTATAAAACCGGTTTATAAGGTTAGGTTTGTACCCATTTATCATCAACTGCATAAAAAAACAATGTTAAATTACCTTTGGCTAAAAGATGGATTTGTTATTGGTTGCAGGTTGTGAGCTAGCTTCTAGTGTTTTGATGGAAAGAATCAATTTTCGCTTTTGTTTCTTGTGGTGGGTTATGAATACGTTTTGCGGCTCCTGAATAGGTTAGTAAACAGATAAAGTTTCTTTAGGTTTTGAAGAAAGCGACACCATGGTTTGGTTTTGTGGGTGAGGGTTTTTTATTTGTAAATGTATTTGTAGACTTTTGGATGTATTAGAGGTTATTTTGTGTGTATTGTTTTTTACTAAAGACTATAGGGTAATAACTGATTTCTTTTGATGCGGCTTTCCGTTCCTTTCATTCGAGGATTGGTTTGAAAGTATGTAAAGTCAGAAGAATATTTGTAGATCAGGTGTTTAACAGATTGGTCTTGACCACTTTTTGAATAAGGATTGGAACACACTATACCCTGAATCTATATAAAGACTTGGAAATCGACTCATTTTATTTTATTTATTCTTTGTCGATAAAAAAAACTTTGTTTTGGATCTGAATATCAATATTCACTTACCTATCATCATCTTTGCATGAACATAGATCATGAAGCGTCGAGATTCTTGAGCTCTCAGATAATCTGTATCAGGATCTGGTCTTTCTGAAGGCTCGTACTCTCCTTCTTTCTTCACCTCTCGATTACCAAGGCAGAAGAATGTCAAATAGTTCCGAGGATCTTCTTCAACTCCCTTAGCCTTCAATGCTCCAACAACATCCTTATACATCATATCCATTGTTCTTCTCTGCCAGTCCAATATTGCCTGAACTGTTCCCTTCTCCGGGAAACCCTCCGGCCACATTGGAACCACAACATACACACTGAACCTTTCCCCTGCTTCAATCTTGCTCACAATCTTAAGAGAAAGCTCCCTCGGTATCAGATGCAATGCACCAATGTCTTCAGGCTTAATCCCATCATCACTCCAAGCATAGCAGCTTCCAAGGAAGTACTGATTCTCAATGTAGATGAAATTCTTTGCACGTCTAATGGCGTTGATATAAGCATCTTGAATGCCTCTGTCACTTATACACTACAAGAAAATCATTAGACAGACATTAATTTTTGAGACAAAAAATAATTAGTTGCTATATTGACTAAAGTAAAGACAGTTTTAGAGACTAAAAAAATTTATTGGTGTCTAAATTGGTTTCTATTATTGATATATAGTTTCTAAAAGTATTATAGATAAGACTTTCATCTAGCCTGTTTCTATAATTTTTTTGAATAGTTATAATTTAACTTTGAATATGTATAATCTAACCATGTATCGTTTTTGTTAACATGTGAGTTTTGGTCTAGTTCATCTTTATCTTTGTATTTTCTTTTTTAAATAATATTTTTTTCATACGATGATAGATGATTGTTATTACTCGAGGTGTCAGTCTATGTTTGTTGTAAGTTACATGATGATACCTAACATAGAAGCTTTTATAAAAAAAATAATTTTTAAATTGATATCTAATTAGCTACCAAGTTTTTAGTTACCAATTTTCCGCTGATGAGTCCAGATCTAGCAGCTTCTTCGGGAGTCTCAGGGAACCCAGAAGCTGCTCCAGCATCAATGGATCTAAACAACTGCACGTTCCATGTCTCATGATCATCAGGGTAAGTTACAGGGGAAGGAGGAATAATCACATCTTCAAGGTCTCTGAGAGGAACTAGCAAGTCCTTGCCACCTTGCTTCCTCCATCTCTGCTCAAAGTTGAAGAGAACATCCCATGCAATTGGCCCTTCAAGCTGAGAATGAATGTCATGCCAGGGTTCTCTTGGACCACCTTTTTTGATCGTAGCATGTGGAAAATTAGGCTGATGAAAATCACCATGATGAGCAGTGTTCAAGGTTCTGAAAAGAGAGTGAAACTGAGTGTCGTATCTTCCATCGCAGAGGTCAATACCCCCCACGAAGCTCACGATTCTTCGTTTATCTGATCTTCCATTAGGGAGAGCACTGTCCACAACCACAATCTTCTGATGATGTGTGAACATGGAGAAAATTTCCATGTCCTGAATAACGCTGCCACCGTTATCAGGGTTGCGAGGGCACAGAACACAGTGCACTTCACTGTCGTAGAAGTAGTTCCCGGTATCTTCATCATGAGTAGCCATGAACCCGTTTTCTTTCAACAGAGGAACAGAAGTTCTATCATCCCAAACAAGCATCAAAACCCTGACACCATCACGTGCTTTTCTCTTTAGAAGTTCTCCAAGTGTTGCATCTCCTCCAGGTTTTGGCCTCCTAGAATCTCTCACCAATGTAATCTCTGTGTAAACAGACCACCCTGTAATGTATATCAAGTGCTGTGCGTGGTTGATTGCATCAAAAACATCTTCCCAACATCTACGAGGTTGGTAAGTGTGTCCTCCAGAAAGTGGTATTCTGGGAACAAAGTTGTCTGGAACATGAGCATCTTGGTACAAGGAAACCCTGCACCCTTGTCTTTGTGAAAAGTAAGTGTAGGGAACTCCAGGGAATTTAGGACTTTTTATGCCTTGGCCCCAGTTAAGGTCTTTTGAAACATCATAGTACTGCAGCTTCACATGGATCTTGGAACGTGTGTGTATTGGTTTTTTGTGCTCATCCAATATTTCAACCCATCTTTCTATTTCTTCACCATGCAAAATCTCTTCAACAGGCACATATGCTCTTCCAATTAAGGTTGCTCCAATAGGGTTGTCATCTTTCACTGTGAATATGATGTTTGAGGCCTCGTGAGCACAGTAAATGTGAAAAGATTCGTACCATTTAGGATTTGTGTGCTCTTTTTCTATGACTCTGGTCCTTCCCACGCGTGCCTTCTCGAGATCAATGGTTGCATATAGTTTGGTGATTCCCTTCCCAATCCCAATGGTCTCCTCCATGTTGTGCAGCAGCTATATATCAGAAATGCATGCAGAATTAGCAGACAAAAGCAAAGTAGTTTTCTTCTGCGGCATGACAGAGAGCCATTAAGAATGTGTTTGGAACATACAAGAACCAAAGAAAAACAGTCATTTCTATAACTTGTAAAATCTCTACTAATTTTCATGTAATCCTTTTAGTTTTTTTTCATTGTCTAAATGATCTCCACTCCATCTTCAACTTCTCAATTCTGTCAACAAGGTTTGTGTCATCTTGATACTACCACACTCTTTCTTCCTGCATTCTTCCAATCACCTAGGCCATTACTATTGTAGAGTCTTGTACAGAGTCCGATGCAGTGCGTTTAAAAAATCTCGTCTTAATAGGTTTTTACTCCATCAGCACCGAAAAAATCTCGAACAATCAACACGTGAATAAAGGAGAACATTTATTATGAAAGAACGTCAGTAGCAAAGTCAAATACAACAAAGACAACAAGAGGAGACTAATGACAAATTACACACTATACTATACTAAGAGTACACTTATTCTTAACTATTCTGAATCTTTTGAATTTGAGATCGCCTATATTTTTATCTAGAACAACTTCCATCCAATTTTCTTGCTTCAAAAGAATATTCGAAACACTTGAAAAGTGAGAAGCATAAGTTAAAAATATTTAATAAGTATATTAAATGTTCCTTGACCACATTTGGTGGCCACACACAAACTGGCCTAAGAGAATAAAGTTCTTTGAGCAGGTCAAAGATTCTGAAGAAAAAGGCAATGGCAGAGACATCTCTGACACCATAACAAATATGTGTTGTGAGTTGAGGTGAAGATTAAAAGGCAATGAATTGGGAGGGAAAGAAAGAGGCAAACCTTGGTTAAAATATTACCACCATTACCAGCCTTGAGGTTATCCACCTCATAGATTGTGGCATGGAGGGTTCCATGAAGCACAACTTGTGCCATCACTTAGTTACCTGCACCATTAAATTTAATCAGATCACTACAAACACCTGAAGTTAGCACATGATATTGGTGCTATCACAGCTAGTTCAACCTAAAATTGGTGTTCAATAAGACTTGTTAGAATGGAAACAAATATGAATTGATTCAGCAACAAGAAGAGAGTTTGAAAGAGAGCAACCTTTGAAGAGCAGAGAGGAAGATATAGAGACACTGATCAAGAATGTAAGGGCTATATAACAGAGCAAGCATTAAAGTTAATTAACCATGGTTCACAAATGTCATGGACCCCATTTTTTGTCAAATGTCACATGATATAGGCAAATTTTCCCTCACCTTTTCAGAAAAATCAGTTTTAATCTTTTCAATTTTTTATATAATCTTAAATGAAACATAATTTTATTTATTTTTAAATAATTTCACTACACTCCGCACTTTTATACCTCAATTTTAGTTATAACACATCCATTTGTTTCTAGTCCGTGTTTGAGAAAGCAGTTGCATCATGTGAGGATGTGTAAGAGAGTTGACGAGAAGATTCATTATATTTGATATTCTTCCGTGTGAAAATATTTTTTTTGAGTTTTGTATTCTTATTTTGTGCGTTGCTGATTTTTTTTTTGGTTTTGTTGCTTTCGAATTGTACAATTTAAAATAGATTCTTAATTAAAGAGAGTTACTGATTATACAATCTAATACACACAAAAAAATGAAAAAAAATAAACAAACAAGAACGCAATTAACACTAGTGAAAACATCACAAGATTTACTTCAACCACCAACGAACCACTCCTTGAAAATGAAGAAAAAGACAACACACTATGCACTATACTCAGAAGTGTATTGTTGGAATTAAAAAAGAAATATGGATGTGCAAGTAGAGGTGAAGGGAGAATTTGTGGATGATATATCATATATTTTTTGTATTTTTAAGAAAATTGTACATGTATGAAGGCAATGTATTACGAAGTGGACTTTAAGCCTAACTCAATCCCATAAAACCGATTCATGAGGTTGAGATTTGCATCCACTTATATACAATGAAAAACTCTAATCTCTAGTCGATGTGTGATCTCCAACCCAATGCAAATACAACCTTAGTTCCATGAATTATCTAAATGCTTATTAAAACCTTTCATATAATTAATTTATCACCAAATGGTGTGAGCAATTTCTAGTGTCCTCAATAAAAATGTGTGGTAGAACACCATATATAACAATCACATATATCAGTTTCTTCCACAAAACTCATCTCATAACTGTTCTTTTATCTAACCTCACAGTCTTCTCCACCAAGAGACATGAGAGTGACAATGGCCAAGGTGGAAACTACACACAGGTTGAACCAGTCTCCCTTAGCAACTTTCAAAAATAATTATTATATTGGTGATAGTGGTAGGACCATTTAGCAACCATTTTCTTTATGCTTTTCCTTCATTCATCTTCTTTTATATATTCACTTATAGCACCTTTATGTATTGAGTTGAATCAGTTTATAACTTTTTAATATGACTTGTAATACGACAAAATATTCATCCCTAAGATAATTTCATGTTCTAGTTTTTGCATAAAAATGTAAATATTTTTAGAGAAAACATCTTAGATTACTAGGGTAGAAGGTGAAAACTATCTGAGATAAGTTGAAGCAACAGAAAGAGTAATGATTATATTGGAGGTAGTGGATGTACCAAAAAAATGTTGGTGCTAGTTGTTGGGCAGTCATGTCATACGCACTCTTAATCAACCTAAGACTAAAACAAATTAATTTTTTTAAAGTTTGTATTAGAAATTTAGGTATAAATTCTCAAGAATAATAGACAAATAATGTATTAAAAATAATAGACTAACATTGGTCTTGCTTCCAACTTTTTTATTGTCTGAATGAGTGGCTCTTTCATTGCAGTTTTCATGGAGGAGCGTCTACATTGGGGTTCTTTCTTGGTTAAACTAGGAGCTCACAACCTTAAGGGTGTAAAAAAGGAAGAACTTCTAGTTGTTTGCCACAAGTGAGTACACTCGTCTTTTGTGTATATTATATATATGTATACCGTATTTGAGAGATTCTGTGACTTTATTTGATTCTGTTCTCGAATAAGGTTGAAATCAAGAGAACGATTATCTTTCTTCTCGATCGATCGGACTATCTTTCTTCCCTTCTACTTGAATGATCTTTTCGTATTCTTTTCGCTCCTCTGTTTCTTATCTTCGTGTGATCTCTGGACTTGGATGATATCTGCAAAAGATACTTTGATGTTCAAGTAAGACTTTGGTATTCGACACTTGTTGGAGATCCCACATCGACTAGAGATGAGAGCCTTTCATAGTATATAAGTGGGTGCAAACCTCACCCCATTGAGCCGGTTTTATGGGGTTGAGTTAGGCTTAAAGTCCACTTCGTAATATGGT
>Ga0123342_1002679_pt1 | contig 29290 bp, 26 predicted proteins | sample Turbeawhitnodule_FD_89960 | JGI IMG/M metagenome (GOLD analysis project Ga0123342, IMG submission 89960) | Root nodule microbial communities of legume samples collected from Mexico - Turtle bean Mexico white nodule | ecosystem: Host-associated > Plants > Roots > Nodule | place: Mexico: Nepantla... | reverse complement strand
ATCGGTTGTTTTGTTACTTAACAGATTTCACCATTCAAAAACAGTTTTCAAACTTTCTCAAAACACCTAAGTGTAAACAATCGGTTGTTTCGACAAAACAATCGGTTGTTTCAACTTAGTTTGGAAAACATTTTACTTTGATAAAGATTGAGATGCTAATTGCTTGAGATTTAATCTAAGGGTGGATTACAACATTAAACTACCCCAGAACAAAGCTTAAACCAGCATAGCAACACACAGCAAAGCAGAGGCTTCAACATCCTTCAAAGGATTTGGATTCTTCAAAACATTGAACACCACTTGGTTCAACAGAAACTTGGCTTCTTATAACATGTAGAGGTAGGTCTCTCTGCCATCAGTAACAGTGTTCCAATCCTCTTCAAGCTTTCTAGCCATGTCCCTAGTGATTGGCCCAATATGACATGGTGGTTGGCTTTCAGTTGTAGTGATGCTTGACCCTCTTCCATCCCCTTCTGCTGGGAGGTGACCACCATGTCATCTATGTAGACTTGGACATTTCGCCCTAACATGGGCTTTAGTACCCTGTCCATCAACTGCTGGTAGGTGGCTCCTGCATTCTTTAGTATGAAGGGCATGACTTTGTAGCAATAACAAGACAGTTCCGTTATGAATGCTTTCTTGCACTCGTCCCTGGGGTGCATCATGATCTGGTTGTAACTAGAAAAGGCATCCAGGAAGCTGAGTAATCTGCATCCGAAGGCATTGTCCACCAAAGCATCAATATTGGGCAACGGGTAAGAATCCTTTGGACAGGCCTTGTTGAGGTCCATGAAGTCAACACACATCCTCCACTTTCCGCTGTCCTTCTTGACTAGTACCACATTGGCAAGCCACTCGGGGTACTGAATTTCACTAATGTGGCCAACCTTCAGTAGCTTCTCCGTCTCTTCTCGTACGACCCAACGCCTTTCTTCGTTGAATTTTTGCCTTCTCTGGCAGACGGGTCAGACATGAGGGTCCATGGTGAGACGGTGACACAGGAAGTTAGGGTCTATATCGGGCATGTCAGAGGCGGACCATGCAAAAGCGTCAAGGTGTCGTGCTATGACCTCAACAACCTGATCCTGCGACTCTTGGCTTAAGGACCGCCCGAATTTGAACGTCTTCCCACCGATTTCTCTTTCTACCACGTCTCCCACGGGCTCGGGTCGATTCGCACGGGCGATCTCTACGTGGGTCACCCCGTCTTCTCTTGGGGGTCTGGTCGTAACAGCAAACACCCCTCTTTGAGGCTGTTTTCGTAGCACTTCTTCGCTTCTTTTTGGTCAGATTTAATGGTGATCACCGCACCCTCAAGGGAAGGCAACTTCATCTTCATATGCCTCGTGGAGGCAACTGCTCCTATCCTGTTTAAAGCTGTCCTACCTAACAGTATATTATAGGCCGAGGGAGTATTAACAACGAGATACCTGATGTTGGTAATGCACGAAGTCGTGCCATCCGTGAACGTCGTCCTAAACTCGATGTGCCCACGAACCTCCACCTGATCCCTTGCAAAACCATGCAAACATCCGGTCCTTGGACAGTTGTAACTGGTTGAAGGTCGTCAAGAACATCACGTCGGCTGAACTCCCTTGGTCCACGAGGACACGGTGCACCTTCCTTCCTGTTGTGACTAGTGAAATCACTATCGGGTCATTGTCATGGGGTATGACATCTTGGAGGTTGGCCTTGGTGAAGACGAGGTCGACATCGGGGGTTTGGTCTACCTGTTGTACCTCTACTACCATTATGCCTCGTGCGTACTTCTTTCGCTGGGAGGCAGTGCACCCTCCCCCTGAGAATCCTCCTGAGATGGTGTTTACCTCCTCGTGGATAGGCACCTCGTGCCCCTGGTCCGCCTCTGCAGTTACAAACGCCTGGTCGTCTTGTGGCTCTTGAAGATAATCCTTTAAGAAACCGCTTTTTACCAGCTCATCTAGTTGGTGTGCCAAGGCCAAACAATTACGTATGTAGTGGCCATTTGCCTGGTGAAACTAACACCAAGCGCTCTTGTTGGGTCCCATCTTCCTATCGGTCTTTGCTGGTACCTTCAGCCTAACCACTATGTTCGGGATAACAATCAACTCCTTGAGTTCTACTCAAAAGTTATGCTTCGGGGGTGGGTCCCTTCGTGTGCACGTCCCCCTCTGGGTCCGCTCGTAGGGTTTTCCCATCCCCTTTTTCTCTGTGTTTGCCTTGTGCACCCTCATAGGCTGAGGTCGTGCCACCGCGCAAGGTCGGACAGGATTGACAAGACCTTGTTTCTACGTTACTCGATCATTTGCGACGATGTGTGCCAACACTCGACGTCTAATTTTTGTGAACGTCTTTGGGTAGAACCTTAGCAGTGACTCATTGAAAGGTCCAGGTAGCATTCTTTTGACAAAGGCATGCACCGTCATGGCCTCATCAATAGGTTTCAATCTCACCACTTGGACCCCAAACCTATTGAGGTAGTCCTTCATGGACTCCCTCTAGTACTATTTGACGTTGAAAACATCATAAGAAAGTCGGATGGGGGCCTTGTTAACAAGGTACTGCTCCCTAAACAGCGTTGCAAACTGGTCAAAGGTGGTGATGTGCCCGTCGGGTAAACCATTCCAACACCGCGCCTGACAACATGCTCATAAGCATCTTGCAGTACACAATGTCAGATCCTCCTGTAAGCATCATTTGGGTGTGGAACGCCGTGAGATGGGCCTTTGGGTCCTCTACTCTTGTGAAGGAGACTTTCGAACCTAGAGACGTTGTTGCTAACACCGTATTCATGATTGCTTGTGAGAATGGCATGGGACGTGCCCTAAGTGGTACAGGCGGGACACGTTCGTCCGTTGTGTGCTCCCCTACTTGTTGCAGATCCCTACGCAGTTCTTTATTGGCTCTGCGTTGTCCGCTCGTGACGCTGCTACTTCTACTTGGAGGGCACACATCGTATCCAAGATTTGCTGTGTGGTAACGTTGTCCCCTTGAGGGGGTGCACCTCCTGCGGATCTAACAGTTCCTTGCCTTGTACTCCTCATGTTTCTGGTAAAGACTCCTAACGTGATTACGAGTGGGACCTTCTTTTAACGGGCCCCACGATGGGCGCCAAATGTTCCTGCCGGTTGACTCGCTCTGCCGGTTGACTCCAACACCTGCTTTGGCCCTTCGATCTTGCCTGAGAATCGTACCTTCTTGATCAAGAAACCTCTCACCTGCAAAGACAAAAGGGGCGCCCTAGCGGCCGTTTGCACTCTGTTGCTTAAGTCAGTATTAGGGCAAAGAAACACCAAGTGTGTATATTAGCTTCAGTCTTAGAAACTGCGTACCTTACTAGGGTTCTTGACACCCTTTATATAGGTTGAAACTAGGGTTTACCTTTGTGCTATTACCCTTATCTAGGGTTCCTTGGAAAATGTCCCTGCGCTGCTATTTAGGTAATCTTAGCGTATCTGGCACGTGGAACCTTCCTTAACTGGAGTGTAATGAATAACAAAGTGGCTGCTTGGGTACCAACTTGTGCACCTACTCTCTAGCGTCATCTGCTTCGTGGGTGCCCTAAGTATTCACGTGCCATGCATGCAACTTCCCTAGAAACCCTAACCCTAATGGGCTCTAACGCTTCCCAGGATTATTCATACGAGTCGCGCCTTCATGCGCTATACACATCACGTGCATGATCCCTCGTGACTTAGGCTTCCCACACATCTCATGTCTTTAACTGTTAACTTTTCGTAACTCTAGGGCCCACCTTACGTGACCCTTTACAACATTCAGGCAACCGATGTCAGATCTTCTCCCTCTACTGGCGAGGTTCGATATCGATCTCTAACATCGGACTTAGAACATCAATATCAAAGACTAACCAATCCTTTTGGTAGGTGCGTCTGGGGCCCACCTCACGTGGCCCCCTTCCCCTACCAAGCATCGGTGCGTAATGTCTGAGGTCAATCTCTGGGTCGACGATCGAGGACTGATCGAGACAATTTCAAGTCGAGGATCTCTAAGTAATTAAATTCTTATAAATGTATTGCTTTTGTTTGTTAAATCAACCTGTATTCCCGAACGAAGTCTGTATTTTTTTCATACACGGTGGAACACTTAAGTGTTTCTTCTCTTATTTTATTCTTTATCCATAACAAAGAAAAAAAGAACTATTTGCATCAAGTCGTAATTAAGAACAGCAATTTTGTACAACAGATATGCTTGAGTTGTATGCTGAGGAAAAAAAAAGTTACATTAAACTGAATTAGTTACATAATTCAGTTAAATTTGTTGAAAAAATAGAAGCTAATTATTTTATTTATTGAAATAAGTTGACGTCTAAATCATGAGAATTATCGCGGAGACACCAAATATCTCTCGCATCATACGTAGAAGAAAAGTACGACTCGGATTCGTTCACCAAAGGAACAAGAAATTCGTTCGGAATAAGAGACGTGTCTGCCACGAATGCTTCTCTCCAAGAATTTTCAGTTATTGGTTGTATTGCTTCTAGAAACCCAAAATCATCATTTTCCACAACCACATTTTCATTATATGACGACAGAGGAGACTCTGCCCAAACATGTTCCATGGTCATCGGATCTGAACCATGAAAATTTTCAATACCATTGTTTTGTATTGTGCCGTGAGAAATGTGTAACGACTCTGTCGAAATATTCTGGTTCAAATCCTCTAAGCATGCATACAGAAAATCGAACCCTTCTTCCATTAACAAATTATCGTTAGTGGTATAATCTGAGGTTGTGGACGAGAACTCGATTGAGGATACTTCCAGGGACAAAGGGTCAGGATCAGAGGCTCTAGAAATTGTTGGAGAAGGAGAATCTTCGTGGAAGAAACCATTGTTCTGAATGGAATCCTTGTCTTGGTTAGACACAGAACTGTTTGATTTTGCGGCTTTCACATTTGTTTTCGTATGAACTGCCTTCTTTCCAAAACGCTTTTTCAGAGTGGTGTGCCACTGGTTCTTTATTTCGTTATCTGTTCTTCCGGGTAAATGAGTGGCAATAACAGACCATCTGCAAGGGAGAAAACACAAAATTAAGTAATTAAAAGGGAATTTCCAAGATGCAAAATGGGATTTTTTTTATAAAAATTATACCTTTTAAAAACTTTGTTTGAATTTATAGCTCTTTTTGTTGCTATATATATTTTATGAAAAGTAGAAAAAAGTTACCTTGTAAAACTGTTGATTCTCTTTACTCAAGTAATGTATATAATATTAGTTTGCATTACTCAGTGAAACTGTAGTTTTGATGAGAAAATAGTACCAAAATTGTTTATGAAACCGGAATTAAGTTTTTCCCATATCTTGCTTTTAATGTCAACATACTTGTTACCCAGCTCTTCGTGCAGTTTGATTATAGTTTCTTCTTCTTTCTCAGTAAAGTTTCCTCTTTTTATGTTGGGTCTGAGATAATTGAGCCACCTAAGTCTGCAGCTCTTTCCACACCTTGTCAGACCTGAAAATCAATGCACCAATGACATTAGTCCTTTTACAATGAAATTGTAGAACTATGAACTCATAAAGGTTTCTCAGTAGCGTTTGTGTATTATTCAACTTTTTCATTTCATGGACAAGTATATGACATATAAGATGAATGATGGATATGATGAATTACCTGCAAATCTTGGGAGTTGGCGCCAATTCCAAGTCCCATATCGAGTGACATAAGCTACGAGCTTCCTATCTTCCTCTTGAGTCCAAGTGCCTTTCTTAAGTCCACTACTGTCCCAGGAAGGGGTTCTCATGATCTCTGTTATGCTATGTTTCGCAATGTAGTTTCGGTGACAAATTATAATGAGATGATGATGCTGTAAAATATGGCTGATAACACTGATAAGATCGGGTTTTTTATGATACGGATGATTGTCTTTTAAGAACTTAAGAAACAAGAGTAAGAGTAAGTGAAGATTTATAGGAGGAAAAAAACCCTATAAACCCCATGGGAAGCACATGTCTTATTATGGAAAGACAACCAAATAGTTTAAACATATACGGAAAGAAGACTTTTTGTAATGCATTATAATTATTAAGTATATTTTTAGAAGAAACAATAAATAAATAAATATGATTAATAAATATGATTACTTGAATAGTGACTCAACCCTTATAAAAAAAATAAAAAATAAAATAGGATCTCACATCTCAACCTATACCAAACTCCAAATAAAAACTACCAACTAACCCTTATCCCAAAAACAGTAGAGTCAAAGAAGTTCATCATTGTCAATAACCATAGCAATAATACATCAAATTCCAAAAAACATAAAAACATAATCAAACCACCAAAACTAGAGGAACTTATTCTTTTACAAATAAGACAACAACTAAAAATATCACGATCTCAACAAAATCTATAGATATTCTTTTTCACATCACTATTGCTACTCCTTTCTCATTATTCTAAAGTAAAAGACAAATGCTCCTGAAGCATAACCCCTTACTTCACTTAGAAAGACAGACTCTTTAAAATCATTATGCAAAACACACAACTTTTTCCTTCCTAAAAGAAGGAATTAAAGAGACATACCAAAATAAAGGAAACAAATCTATTTCTTAAATTTCATACATACCAAAGGTTCTATAGACCAATTAGAATAAGTAAACTTTGAATCTTTTTCTTTACTTGTAATCCAAACCCAAACTTTTCTTTGAGTCACTGCAAAAACTTCTACATGGTTGCTGATTTACAAAATTTATCGAGTAGAATTTCTCTTTGTGAGTTTCCTATTGCTTCTTCGAACAAATCCATAGAATTTTAGTGTGATTATCTTAAAAAAATTTAGAGAAAATAATGGTAGAGGGATAGAAGTATTTTTTTCATACGCTACTACATTTATTATAAATTTCAATGAAAGTAAAATATATTAGTTTTCCATAAATATGTTTTTAAACAATAAATCTAATTTGTTTCGTGACATTAGATTTGCTGTATTAATTTCTCAACTATCACCCCCACATTCAATGACATGAACAGCTGTATAAAAAATACACTGCTTTTGAATTTGTCAATCTATGTTTTGTCTTCTGTCCTTCACGAAATTCCTTAAAGCATTCTCTAACTAATTGTTAGAGAATGAGGTTATCCTCTTTCTTTATCATATTTATTATATATATGGTTGTGATAATTTTATACTTTGGTTAGTAGAACCTCAGGTCTTTAGTATGCGGATCATACTCTTCTTTATAAGGCTTTTTGACAAACCGCATCAATTTCTTGTATTTTTGAGCTTTTTCACATTTATTTACACTTTTCTACACATTCCACTGTTTCCCTTTTTTTCTACACACTTCATAGTTTAGGGTTTGCTCATACCTTACAAAATCATATCTAACTCTTCCAATTTTCTTCTGTCAATCGTATGCGTTTTCCCTTTAATCCTCATTTCTCTCTGCTTCCAATTGGTGTGTATTTTCGAACCCTCATTTCTTATGCTCCTAATCACTTATTTGCTTAACATGTAAAGGAGGAACTAAACTAGAAGCATTTGTAGCATACAAGAGTTACCTAATGGGTTTCTAAACGTTTCACACTCTATTATTCCTTCCCACGAGGCACGCACACTAGGCATCAACGATCGCATAAGCAACTTGATCGTCACTAAGATATTTCTTATACCAATCACTAATGCTGATATAGTTCCTCTGCTCCACTTCATAACCAAGGCATTTCTCTACGATCTTCTCCACTGAATCTTGAATGAGATCCTCATCGTTCTCAGTTTCCGCAAAAATACCTCAAATCCATAGGATCGCGACACATATCCAAGCAGTGGTCTGAATGCTTAAGCTTACGGCGATCCGAATGGTTCTAGAATGCAACGAGGATGTGAGAGTTATGGTTCAGGAACGTGCAGAGTTTCCTCACTACACTGTATTAAAGTCTTAATCTACAAATGTAGATGATCTGCTTCTTTTGCTGGATCTGCCCCCTGAAAAATAGAACTTGTCCTCAGGCCAAGCTACATAAGCTCCAAAATGACCTGGAGGCATATAGGGGTTGGGTTGCCCTTAATTACGTACTTTTGGACTGTCAAACTCATTCAAGCGAGTTTTATCTCGCTTTGACAAGATTGTATAAGTGGAATCTCGCCTAATCAAGATTTGTCTCGCTTGGGCAAGATTACTCCATAGAGCACCCCTTTTTAATTTGCTTAACTCGTCTAGGCGAGATATATTACGCATGGGCGAGTTTCCCTACACAAAAATATTGAATTTACGTCGTCGAACTTTCCTAGGCGAGATATATTACGCCTAGGCGAGTTTTGCTGCATAAAAACATGGACTTTAGGAGTAAAAATCAAAACAGAAATAACAATTCATCATAAAACTAAACAATATATATCGGATTGTCTCCTAGTAAGTGCTTGTTTAACGTCATATAGCTTGAGCCAAATATGACTTTACCCTTTGACCATTTACTACCCATCTTCTATGTGATATTGGATCCTCTAACTCTATTGCTCCATAAGACTTAACCGCATTCTCAATATAAATACCCGACCACCTAGATTTTAACTTTCCAGGAAAAAGTCTCGATCTGGAGTTAAATAACATCACAAATTGGCCAATATGAAAATTTCTTTCCTCAATCTTCTTATCTTAATATTTCTTTGTGCGTTCCTTATAGAGCTTCGAGGAACTATATGCATTTAATCCCATCTCCTCAAGTTCCTGGATTTGGAGTTTTCTCTTCTCCCCAACAAATTTAGCATCTAAATTTAATGTCTTCAATGACCAATATGCTTTGTATTCCAATTCCAATGGAAGATGGCATGCTTTCTCATAGATCAATTGAAATGGAGAAAGAGCAATAAGAGTTTTATATGAAGTCGTATAAGCCCACAAAGCTTCATCAAGCTTGTTTGACCAATATTTTCTAGATGAGGCTACCATTTTCTCTAAAATTTTCTTAATTTCTATATTAGAAACTTCTACTTGTCCATTTGTTTGTGGATGATAGGCTGAAGCTACTTTATGACTAACACCATAATGCTCTAAAATTTTCTTCAACTGGTTATTACAAAAGTGAGAACCACCATCACTTATCAATACTCTCAGAGTACCAAACCTGTAGAAAATATTTCTTTTAAGAAATTTAATGACTGTCTTAGAATCTGCATTCTATGTTGGAATTGCTTCAGCCCATCTAGAGACATACTTAATTGTCAATAATATATATTCATTTGAAAAAGAAGATGACAATGGTCCTATGAAATCAATGCCCTAACAATAAAAAACTTCAATTTCTTGAATGTTTTGTAATGGAGTCTCATGTCGATGCTTCTTGTTCTTTGGCACATGTCACATCTCTATACTAAAGCATGCATATCTTTGGTTAATGAAGGCCAAAAGAAATCATATTGGAGAATTTGTACAGCTGTTCCCCATTAAAATGTCCTCCACATGATGAAGTATGGCATTGCCATATAATTCTCTAGGCTTCATCTAGTTGAATACATCTTCTCAGCAAATTATCTGCACCAATCTTAAATAAATGAGGATCATCCCATACATAATGATTAACATCTTTTTTAAAAAAAAATTCTTTGGTGTCAATCCAAATTCTCCGAAATTGCTCGAGAAGCTTTAAAATTGGCCATGTCTGCAAACCATGGCCTCTCCTTAATTACTAACAGCTTCTCATATGGACATTTAACAAGAACTTCGGGTTCCAATGTTGGTACCTCATCATTTTCCAATCTTGATAAATGATCAACAACATTGTTTTCACATTTTAAAAGTAGTTAAATAATTATCATCAAATTTAAAAGAAGTATCCTTATTGAGAAGGTTGCATAGGGACTTTGCAATCTTGGAGAAGTCCTTAATAAATCTTATGTAAAATCCAGTGTGCTCTAAGAAAATTTTGATTTCTTTAATGTTAACGGGTGGAGGTAACTTCTCAATGACTTCAACTTTTGCTTTATCTACCTCAATCCCTTTATGAGAAATTTTACGGCCTAAGACTATTCCTTCTATGACCATAAAATGAAATTTCTCTCAATTCAGCACAAGATTTATCTCCACACATCGCTTCAGTACAATGTCAAGATTTTCTAGGATAGAGTAAAAAGAAGATCCAAACAGGAAAAAAATCATCCATGAATACTTCAATGCATTTCTCGATCATATCTGCAAAAATATCAAACATAAACCTTTGGAAAGTTGTTGGAACATTACATAAACCAAATGACAATTTTCAGTAGGCAAAAACTCCAAATGGACAAGTAAATGTTGTCTTATCTTGGTCTTTTGTATTCATCACAATTTGATTATAACCTAAATAATCATCCAAAGAACAATAATATGCCTTACTTGCCAATCTTTCCAACTTTGATCCATAAAAGGTAATGGATAATGACCCTTCCGTGTAACTTGATTTAGTTTCCTATAATCAATGCATATTCTCCATCCCGTAACAGTTCTTGTAGGAATTAACTCAATTTTTTTTCATTATGAATAACTATCATACCTCCTTTTTTAGGCACCACCTGTATAGGACTAACCCAAGCCCTGTTTGAAATGGGATAAATCATTCTTGCCTCCAAAAGCTTTTGCACCTCCTTTCTAACAACTTCCTTTATAGAAGGATTCAAATGCCTTGGAGGTTGAGCTACAGGTTTAAAATCTTCCTCCATATAAATTTTATGCATACAATATGATGGGCTTATACCTCTGAAGTCAATAAAAGTCCATCCTATAACTTCTTTATTTACTTTCTACACTTCTATTACTTGTGCTCTTCTTTTACTGATAAAAGATTGTTTATGATGATTGGTTTCTCTCAATTCTCTTCTAGAAAAACATATTTCAGTTGAGATGGAAACGGTTTTAATTCTATTTTTCGAGGAGGACTAGATTTATTTCACTCTTATTCATCAAAAACCTCTTGATACACTTCTTTAGCCTTCTCCACATCTTGTAAGCAATCCTTGACTTATTTTTCTTCAAAAGCCTCTAGATCTTCATTATTATTAAGGATTGCTTTCATCAAATATTCATCTTCAGATATCTGCCTCTGATTTTCCAAATATAGTTCATCAAGTACATCCATTCCAAAACAATCTCTCTGGTCAATTGGATGCTTCATAGCTTCAAATACATCAAAACTAACTTCTTCATCTTGTACTCAGACTTTCAGTTTTCCTTCATCCACATCAATCATAATTTTTGCAATTTTCATAAATGGGTGCCCAAGAATGAGAGGTACTTCAACATCTTCCTCTATGTCCATGATTACAAAGTCAATTGGAAAATAAAATTTGTCTACCTTACTAAAAGATGTTCAACTATTTCTTGTGGATACTTTATTGGTCGGTCAACTAATTGCAATGTCATCCTTGTAGTTAATATTTCAATATCTCTAATTTTCTTCAACATAGAGAGAGGCATGAGATTAATACTTGCTTCAAGATCTAGTAATGCTTTACCCACTGTAAATTTTTGTATTGTGATTGGTAAGGTTAAACTCCCTGGATCTCTAGATTTCTCTGGCAAAGATTTCTGAATGATGGCACTGCACCCTGTTTCTAATTCAACAGTCCCTTTCTCCTTTAATATTCTCTTCTTGTTAATAGATCCTTCATAAATCTGGCATAAGTGGGCATCTATTCCAAAGATTCAGTAAAGGGAATATTGATTTCTAGTTGCTTCAAAATTTCACCAAATTTAATAATCTGTAGTTCTATATTCTTCCTTGAGGCAGCTTGTGGGTAAGGTAAATCTAGGATTAGAGCACTCTTCTTTATATTCTCACTTTGTTTTTATTTTTTCTTTTCTTCCTGTACCCTCTCCTTTTCTTTCTCCTCTTCTTTTTCCCCCTCATTCACAAATTTTCTTCCCTCAATTTTTTTCTCCTCATCAACAATCAAATTGTCATCAATCTCCTTTCCTATAACTATTCCACTTATAGTAGTGATTGACTTACATTGCTCCTTGGATTTTTTCTAATGATCATTTTGAGATTCCTTCAACTGTTGTGCATTTTGTCCCATTTGTGTCTCCAAACTTTGAATAACAACGCCAATGTTCTTTGGTTGGACAATAATATTTGCATAAATTTCTCCAAGGCATTCTTCAATTTCCTTTTTCTTTCTTGGGATGAAGAATATAGTGGTTGTTGTTGTTGAAATGGGCCTTGCTTAAAACTTTGATTTTAAGTGCTTCTCCAACCTTGAGGATAGTTATTATTATTGGAGTATACCCCTTGTGTTCCTTGATTTTCCACATAATTACGTTCTTCTTCAAATGAATTATTTTGAAAAGAACAGTGACCATTGGGATGAACACCTCCAAAAATACCACTCTTCATTGTTTGAATTTGACTCTGATAAGTGTCTTTCAGTAATATTTCATATTAAAATATAGGCACTTATGAGTATTAATTGCTAAATTACATATAAAGTAATCCCTAATTTATGAATTTATACCTTTTTACATATTTTATGATTTTTATTTGAATAAGAACATTTTATTCCCAAATTTGATGTTAATTTTATGTTTATAGGGGAAAATGGAGATGATTGGGCTAAAGATGAACAATACAAGCCAAAAGCAGAAAACTGGAAGGCCCTGGAACACACAAAAACACCAAAAGCCCAACTCAGCAATAGATAATCTCGCTCAAGCGAGCCAATGCTCCAGAAGCATTGGAAAAAAATCGATGTTTTGCTCGCTTAAGTGAGTTATATCTCACTTGAGCGAGAAGGCGGTAGAAACATTAGACCTTTTTAGGTTTTACTCAACGAGCCTATCAGCGCAACGCAATAAGCCACTTAACCCTAACAAATTAGGTTAAATAGGGGGGCTTTAGGCACAACCCTAGTGTGCAAGATTGTGAGGACAACACCATTGAGTGACTTGTAACCCAATTGGGAGAATAGAAGGTGTTAGAAGATGTGTGGCTAATTCTACCATGTGGATTTGGGAGTAATTTGTTCAATCTCTTATGTATTGAGGTGGTATATCTGAATATAATTTTGTTCTTGATTGATTATTGGTATTATTGTTTTGCTTCTAATTCTTGATATAGAATCTTAAATCTGACCGGAAAATATTTTTATGGTTTTGACCTAAACAATAATACTTAACATATTTGAGTGTTAGGAATAAACTTCAAATGTTAATTGATATCAATGTTTGATCTTGTTACTAAGTTGTTTTTATAAATATGCGAGGAATCGATATTTAGGAAGCATCTTAAGAATTTTATGTGAGGAAACAATATAAATGAATTTTATACGGGCATCAATATCAATCAAAGGACAAAATGTTATCATGCTAATCAAAATACATAAGAGTTAGAAAGATGAAACCAAATCCCTATTTTTTCAATTGAAGCAACAACTTTTTGCTTTGTTTTCTTGTTATCATTGTTATCCCAACAAACTCTCAACAAACTTTCATTATTTTGTTTTATATTTAGCGAATCTTTTACATGAATATTCAACTTTTCTTTGTGAGTTCGATATTCGTTCTTAGGGACACATATTACTTCTGACAACGTGGTGCACTTACCATAAAAAGTCATCAAAGTTTTTGGCACCGTGGCTAGAGAACGATTTGATTTTGAGTATAAATTCCTAAATACTATGAATATTTTAATTGTTTTGATTTATTTTAAGTTTTAATTAGGGTGTTTATATTTGTTACTATTTTTATTTTTCTTTATTTAAAATTGTTTTATTACAAATTTGTTTTCATTTCATTTTATTTTCTTTTAATTTGAAAATTCGCTTTTATTGTTTTAATCTTTATTTTGAAATTATTTGGTGTTATTTGTTTTAATTTATTTTCAGATTTATATTGAATTTATTTTGTTTATTTTTATTTGTTTTTAATTAGAATTTAATTTTCTGTTTATTTTTAAAATTTTGAAAAAAAATATATATATATTCTGTTGTTGCTAGTGAATCCTTGTGCTAACTCTTGAATTAGATGTCTTATATGATATTGAGAGGTCAAATTCCCAAAGACCAATTATTATTTGAAGTGGGCAACTAAAAGAAACAAAAAGACAAAGACAAAAGAGAAACAAGGAGACACTAGAGAGGAATCCCCAACCACTTATTTTCCCATTCATATTTTTCAAGAGGAAAACAACATGGTAGAAGAACAGGCACCATCTCCTAGGAGGACACTTGGAGATTATGTAATGTATCGAGGGCCAAGGCATTTTTCTAGTATTGTAATACCTGCTACCACCAGGGCCATGGAGAAGAAACCCGTTTTCCTCATTCTCATAAGTACCCATCAATTTACAGTAATGGATCATGAGGATCCATATTCACATTTGTCTACATTTTATGAATTGGTGGGAACAATGAGCTTTCAATCAGGTAATATTGAGAATGTTTATATGCGCTTGTTTCCTTTTTCATTGGTAGGTAAAGCTAACGAGTGGCTCAAATCACTTCCAAATTAGATCCTCATCTTGCTCGAGCGAGATAAATCTCGCATGAGCGAGTTTGAAGCCGAAAAATAGAGTTTTGCTACAAGGAATCTCGTTCAAGCAATTTTTTTTTGCAAAAAAATAAAAATAAAAAATAAAAAATAAAAAAAATCCTCAAAGGTAAACCAATCCTTATATGCCTCCAGATCAGTTTGAAGATTATGTATTTTGGCCTCGGGACAAGTTCTATTATTCAGTGGGCAGATCCAGCAAATGAAGCAGGATCATCTACAACTATAAATGTAGATTTTAACACGCAGCTGGATAACTTCTTAGGAAGCAAGGATTGAGCAAAATATGGTTTATCTTTATAATTTTATTTTTAGTTATTTGAATTTTGTTTTATTTTTATGTTTATTTGTGTTTTCTGTTTATTTGCTTAGTTTGTTTTATTTTGTTATTTTGTTATTTTGTATTTTGAATAAATTTGTTGTTATTGCTTATTTGGTTATTTTTATGTCTTGAATTATTTCTGTAGAATAAATTTCAGTTTTAATTTAATTTGTTTTTTAGTTTATTTTTCTCAAATAAAAAAAAACTAAAATATTAATTTTGAATTGTGAATAAAAGATAGTGTGTTTAATTATTAAATAGTGAGATGAATTAGACACAAGTTAGAAAATAAAATATGATTGAAACCCCTATTAAAATGAAGTTGAAATGGTGATACATGGAAATTTAACAAGATGATGATTACGACAGAGAATGACAAAAATAAATAAAAATGAAACCAATTAAACCAAGTGGATGTATCAACCTTAAACAATTTTGAGAGTTTTACTCAAGAATTGATAGTTGTAGTTGCCTAATTTTTATTTTTTGTTACATCATAAAAGAGCATGAAGATTATTGAGGAATTGTGTTAATTAGGAACTCAGGACCAATTAGCCAACCTTTATCTTATTAGAATTCTTTTTTTTTATATATCCATTGAATTCGAATAAATATATATAAAATATTTCTCTATATAAAATTTTAAAAAAAAACTTTAAATTCAATTTTATTTTATTTTTAATCGATGTGAGATTTTTATCAAACTCACACTGGAACTACTAGTTTGTACATGAGATTAAATGTTTGTGGATGGTCTTATAGCGATCGATGGTCTTATAATGATATGATATCAGATGACAAGACAAAACTTAATAATTCTAATTGATAGATTCTAAATGACCGTGATATCATTTTAAGAAGTTTGAGCCTAAGTCTAACTCAACTTTACAAAAATATATATTATAAAATAACTTTATATGTGAATTTTGAACGTAAAATTTTAAAAGGAAAAACATGAAACTCATGGAAAAGACGTGAAAACATGAATTAGTCTTCATTTTAGGATACGGTGGTAGCTTCTGAGAAGAAGAGGAGAGAACTGGGCAACCTCAACCTGATCCATCATCACATCTCACCATCGTTAGCTGTATTCAGACATTGAAACTTCATTATCATTCTAACTAGATGAAGGATTTCATTTCGATTAGAACAAAAGCAGGTCTCAATCAAAGCATAACCAAAGCATAACCAGGTCTCTGTACATACATCTACAATTTAAACATAAATGATTTCGTCACTCCTTAACTTGTATACATGTTTTTTCTAGCTTTTAGATTTTTAAAAATTTATAATTTTAGTTTTAATTTTAATGAATTAAATTATTTCTTAATGCTTGTTACGAATATAGATTAATATTTCACATTGGACTTTAGGATCTTGTATGTACCATGTTCAAAATATTGAATTGAATTAAAAAAAAAAAAAAAAAAATATATATATATATATATATATATATAACTAAAAAATAAATTAAATTCTGAATTTTTTAAATTTGAAACTAAAATTGAAAAAAAGTATAACTAAAACTCACTAAAAGAATATTTTATAATTTATATAATATATAAGAGTTTTTTTTCCTTTAGTATATAAAAATTATTGGTCTATTTTACCGTTAATAATACTTTTAAATTATAATTTAAAATTTACAAAGACGCGAATTAAAAAGAACTAAGTTATTGTGGAAAAATAAGTAACTAATTGTTGGTGAAAAAAAAACCTCCCGCTTAAATTAAAAAATACTAACTACTCATATTTTAGCTATAAATATAATTAAATTATAAATATTTAAAATATTCTATTTTATATAATTATTTTTTTTATTATAACATTACTTTAATACAGTGTACAATAAATAATATATTTTATTATTTTATTTTATATAACAAATAAAATCATATAAAAATAATATATATATATATATAACTTATAAGAGATAATCTATAACAATATATAAAAAGAGGATTCTTTTTTTTAATTACCACATAATTTTAAAATATGATAAATTTCAATTTGAAAAAATTAAAAAATATAATTTTTTATTTTTAAACAAAAATAAACTAAAAACTACAACTTTTTTAATTTTAAACTAAAAATTTAAATTTGAAAAAGTTAAAAAACGCAAAGTTTTAATTTTAAACTGAAAATTTAAATTTGAAAATAAATTAATATTATATATAAAAAATTCTGGATACAATATGTATTAATTAAAAATAATTATAAACTTATAATATAAAATTATTATATAAAAATATTTAAAAAATATACACATCTTTCCTTAGTATTAGTGAGAAAATAGCGTCGCAATTATTGTACAACATTTAAAAATCAATTTTAAGGGTTTGTGATCTAAAATGAACCACGTCCTTTTAAATACTATTCAAACTTTTTTTTTCTTATGTTTGAATCAGATGTGAACAATGAGATTACAAAAATAATAAAACAGAGATCTTTATCAGAAAAAAAAATCGCATAATTTACAGTATAAGAAAATTAACGAGAGTTTACCTTTTTATTAATAAGATTAAAATCTTTGTTAAGTTATTTATTTAAAATTGTATTTTTTTGGTTGAATCATTTTCGAGGAACATGTTTTATGAGGTTTTTTTTAAATTTCAGTAAAAATTTTCAAAACTTCCCCTAAATACCATGAGTTTAAGAATCTCTGTGAAATATCATGGGTTTTAAGACTTTCGTAGATTTCAAAACCTTTATAAAATATTACGAATTTTTGAAATCTCCATAAAATATCATGGGTTTAGAACTTCCGTAAAATAACATGGATTTTGGAACCTTCGTAAAATAATATGGATTCTAGAACCTCCGTAAAATATCATGGATTTCAAAATATCCATAAAATACTATAGGTCTCGAAACTTTCGTAAAATCTCATGGGTTTCAAAACTCTCATAAAATACGGTGGGTTTCAAAATACCATGAGTTTTAGGACTTCTGTAAAATACCATAGAATTCAAAACCTTCGTAAAATAGCACGGATTTTCGAAACCTCCATAAAATACCATGGGTTTTAGAATCTTCGTAAAATAACATGGATTTTAGAACCTCCATAAGATATCATTGATTTCAAAACATTCATAAAATACCATAGGTCTCGAAACCTCTGTAAAATATCATGGGTTTCAAAACTCCCATAAAATACCGTGGGTTTCTAAACCCCGTAAAATACCATGGGTTTCAAAATTCCTGTAAAATACCATAGGTTTTTTAACTAAAAATATTTGATTTTTTACTCATGTTATCATTTAAACATTCATGTATTTTCTCAACCACAATTGTTTATATCTATTGTATTTATTTGTCTACGTTTAGTAAAACATTTTTTTAATAAATAAAATAAATATATGAATATAACAAATAAATTACAAAAATTTTCCTACATATATAAAACTATATTACATTACATCATAGTAACTTCCATGTGATTTGGGTACCTCCCACTTCATCATATCATAAGATCCATCACAAATGACTTTGTTTCTCACACTACACATGAATGAATCTATTCAATTTTGTATCAATACAAATTACAAGATTCAATAATTTGATTTTTTTTTTCTCTTTCACAAATTCTCATGAAAGAAATTGAAAATGCATACAAACATGAATTTTTAAATGAAAAAGGAATTGAAGGAGATCTCAGAATTGCTAAACTCACACTATGGATACCACTCCAAAGGAAAAGTAATTGTTCACTATGCACTTATTCTCTGAAATGAGAAAAATTTATTGATCAAGGATGATCTTGAAGCTTTGATGTTTCAAATCCATGGTGTTTGATGGAAGGCTGGAGTTGCTGCTTGTATGGGTGGGTTTTGGGTAGAATGATGTGTAATCCACTCTTTGTTTGAATCTAAAACAGTTTGGAATCAAAACATTTTTGAAAAAGATTGTTTTCTAAAGAAGTGAAAACACAACCAGTTGTTTTATCGTTTCAATCGATTGTTTGACACTTAGAGGTTTTTGAAAACGGTTTGAAGCTGTTTGACTTGGTTGACTTTGTTGTCAAACCAATTCAATCGGTTGTTTTGAGAATTCAATCGATTTTTTGTTGAAAATCCATAACAAAATTTTTGTTATGTTTGCAAGTAAGCTTTAAATGTTTTCTAACTGAATATGCTCATGCTTTAAAAGTTTTTAACAACTTTTGGAGTATTTAAAGAGGTTGTTATACTCTCTTAAATGTTTGATAACAATTTTGAGACATTTGTGAAAATGTGAAAACAAATTTGAGTTTTGAAGATTTGCATTCAAGCTTTTGGGTTTTCTCAAAGAAGTGGAATAAGATTGCTGTAGTCTTTTGATTTGATCTTCATCAGGTGTAATCCTTTCTGTATCTCTTGTATTTCTGAATACTGATGTGTAGGTGCAGAATCAGAGGGTGTTCTGATTTTTGTGGTGTTTGTGTGCCAAAGGAAGTGTGTGATTTGAGGTGTTCAAGGTCACTTCTTTAGTGGTGTGTTTGTAATCTGGATTTTGATTGCATAGTAGATACCTATTGGTTTCTGGGGACTGGATGTAGCTCTTGGTGTAAGAGTGAACTAGTATAAATCTGTTTGTGTGATTCTCTCTTTCCCTGATCTCACATATATATGTTTTAAGTTGTTTTTATTAACTGCTGATAAAAACAACTGGTTGAATCGCAAAACAACCGGTTGATTTTCTGGAAATCAACTAAAACAACTTTGTGCATTGTTTTCCATAGTTTCCTTCTCTGTGATTCTTCATTGGCTTTCATTGTACCTTCAAAGTTTGAGAAAATCTTTCATAAACAAATCACCCCCTCCTTTTTAAGGTCATTTATTCTAACAAAATTATCTCAGACTAAGTTTTATGTCTCACAATAATTGTTTAAAAATTAATCTTCAATATGGAAGGATGATTGGTTTTATGTTTAAAAGCCCTAAGCCCAACTCACATTATCTTCGATGTAAAAAATCCCAGTAAAATTGTTTTCGAATGGGGGTTAGGGCCGAGAGAACTATTGAGGTCACTTTTCTTCTACCTCTATTAGTCCGTCGTATTGTACTTCAACTTCCCTCCTTGATAGCTCATTCCTCCTCTCTCTTCATTGCACTTCTCGGTCTTCTCGTAACACAGGCTTGGATGGTACCTACAAAAGGCACTCCGACGCTCAAGTTAGTAAAGGTGTTCGATGCTTGGTTGTTAGAGCACTGTATATGATGACGTACCTGGATCTTGGAATATGTGCTATTTATATTACCTTTGGTGGGCTTTCCTTATTGGGCTGGATTAGGGGGTTGGACCGCGTTTAGGGGTGCATTACCTAGTTCCTAATCACGGATTAACTTTATTGACTCTATTTAAGCGTAATTGGGTCTGAGGCATCGTTCGACCCCACGAGGCATGTAATTAGTCGTACAATCCTCACCGGTACACTTGCCTCCAAGGCTCGAGGATGATTAATCCGAAGAGTCTTTGAGAGTGATATGACGGTCGGGCTTCCAAGGTTAGTCGTGATGGTTGAGCTTCTCGATGCATGACGTGACGTCAGGCGACGCGTGTACCCGTGAAGTGACTCGCATTAATGAGGGGTTTTTTGGGAGCCAAACGATGAGGACCGTTGGATAAAAAAGACCTAACAGTTGAGATGGTTGTGATGCTTCACCTCTCGAGACCCCCACGGGCTATAAATAGTGGTCCCAACAGTGCCGAGACAATGTGCTACTGTTCTGATATTTGTTCCGAGACCCGAACATTCCTCATCCTCCTGATCTATTATCTTTCGTCTTTCAAAAGGTTAGTCATGTCTTTTTTGTCTCGTCCTACCTCTTCTTCTTCGGCTTCCCGTTCTCCTCATCCCTTGCGTCCTTCGTCTTCTTCATCTTCATGTTCTGTTTCCAACTCCTCCATGACTGAGCCTTTGTCGGTAAGTGCAAACCAACTGTTGCACCCTATGGAGGATGTGGCCATGGGGGACAACCCGGGCGGTGCTATTGACTGGTCAGGCTCCCCTGAGCAGGTCATTTCCCCTTCGAAACCTGATTGGGTCGATCCTAAGGTGACTAGGATCACCTCTGCCTTTAGGACCGAGAAAATCTGTCGCAAATTTTTTGGATAAGGTCCCGGTAGCCTTAACCTTGTGTTCGTTGTTTGCCAACAGAGACCATATGTATGGGTCGGTCTCCAACTCAGCCACCCTCTTTCTATATAGTATTCATGTTTATTTTCAGATTTACACGTTTCTTTACCCTTTGATAACTTCACGATGGGCGTCCTTCAAGCACTCAACGTGGCTCCCACACATCTTCACTTAAACACCTGGGCATCCATTTAGGCCTTCCACCTGATATGTGACGTTTTCCGCTTGCATCCTACCCCTTAATGCTTTCCGAGTTATTACAACTCCCACTCGGCCAAGCCAGTTCTGTGGCATCACTGATCAGTCGGTTGGGTAACGTTCTTTTTAATTCCTTCACCACCTCTTATAATAATTTCAAAGAAAAAAAATTCAAGGTTGTCATCCGACCGGAGGGTGTGCCATATTCTTTTAATGAAACCAGTCGGTTGAGAAAACTTTGATAAGCTCCCAAAAAAACTTCCCACACAGAAGCTGATAGCCATGTACTCGTCATCACTCCGCTGGACGACCTTTAAGGGTATGCTAGTTTTCTTTAACCTCAGTCGGGCGTTTAATATTGAACTGATGCTTTTCTTCTTATTAATATAGATAGAATGAACACGGAAGTGCCCCAGTCGAACGACCTGCTTAACGCCTTCAAGGAGAGGGCTGCTAAAAGAAGGGGTCATTTGAGCATTGAGGCCCTAGCTGTCGGGAAGTGGCCGATCGCTCGTGCTGGTCCTTCTGGAAAGGGCAAGAAGAGGGTGAGGTGGGGGGTGACATCGCTACAACTACCCGCTCCCCGGTTATGCTGTCGACACCTCCTTCTCCATGCCGTTCGCCCATCGACGTTGACTCCCAGTCGATCGACGATTTTAACCAGCCAATCCCCCGTCGTGCTGTCAAGCCTAACTCAGAGGTTTCGATGTCACCCCTTTCGGTGGTCTAGATTGGTTTGAATGCACTGACGCAAGAGCTCATCTGGGTCATCCCCTCAGATGCCCTACTCCAAGGCAACATCGAAATAATGTGCAGAGCACTCGTCCTGGCCAATCTGGGTTCCAAGGATCGAAGCCGCCATGCAGAAGAGATCTTTCGACTTGAGCACTAGTTGGCTGAGGCTTTGGGAAACTTGAAGCAATCTCTTGCAGCCACACTGCCTACTCGGAGAAGCTTGCTCGTGAGGCTGTCGAGCGGAAGATTGCCCAGGGTCGAGCATTTAAGCTCGAGCGAAGGGAGGTGGAGAAAACAACCGAGATTGCTCGGCTGAAGAAGGCTTTGGAGGAGGCGGATAAAAAGAACTCACTACTGCAGGCCGAGAATTCTGAGTTGTTGGCTGAGAAGGTGGCAGTTGAGATGAAGCTGGACATAAATATTGATGACACTTTGGTTATGCTTAGCCAAAGCTTTTTCCAGACCGTTCGCCAGGCCCACGTCCTCTACAAGGGTCCACCATCGTTTGACGACTTCGACCCCAACATGGATGTGTTCGAGGGTCAGATCTTGTCGAGCAGTGAGGTAAAGACCTTGAAGAGTGCAACACAACCTGCACCGACCGAGGGTGCTGAAGACGAAGACTAGTGAGTCTTTAGGCTTTAGTTTTTGTTTCCTTCTGTCGGGATGTGACCCTTTACTCCTTACCATTGAGGTTGGGGTGTGGCCTCCTCCTTGCTTTCTTTTGAATGAAACGGTCGTTCCTTTGCATATAATAGCTTGATTGAACAAATAAATTAATTGAACCAGGAAATTGAATAAGTTAAATGATTGGTCAGAAAAACTTAATTGAATAAAGGAAATTGAATAAGTTAAGTGATCAGTTTGATTGTATTAAAGGTTTAGGTAGGGTATGCTGGTTAAGCCTACGTCCTTGGCCGAACCGAGTCTTCGAAGTGTCGGTAGGGTATGCCGGTTAAGGCTTCATCCTTGACCGCACTGAGTCTTCTAGGTGTCGGTAGGGTATGCCGGTTAAGGCTTCATCCTTGACCGCACCGAGTCTTCGAGGTGTCAGTAGGGTATGCCGGTTAAGGCTTAATCCTTGACGGCACTGAGTATTCAAGACGTCGGTAGGGTATGCCGGTTAAGGCTTCATCCTTGACCACACTGAGACTTCGAGGTATCGGTAGGGTATTCCGATTAAGGCTTCGTCCTTGACTTCATCGAGTCTTCGTAGTATCGGTAGGGTATGTCGGATAAGGCTTCATCCTTAACCACACCGAGCGTTGAGAGACGCGTGAATTTGACTTTAAGTTGCAAAGGGAAACGTCTCGTAAAAACCTGTTCGATCGAAAATTCTCCTTCGAGAAAAAACAATCGGGTAAGGAAAAAGTACGTAAGTTTTATTGCTTTTAACTGTAATAAAATTTGAGGTGCGTGGCATTCCACCTCCTCGGTATAATAGCCACTCTAAGTGGTACGACCCCCAACTACAACCTCTCAGATCCGGAAGGGCCCCTCCTAGTTGGATGAGAACTTTTCTTCATTCTTCCTTTCTTTGCTTCTCATCCTCCAGACATAATCTCCCTTCTAAAAGCTCCTCGGTCGGACCTTCGTGTTATAGCGCCTTATAGCCCAAAGCTTGCATGCGGTCTCTCGAATCTTGCTTTTGTCGCGAAGCTCGTTTAGCATATCTAGGCCAACCAAGAGACTCTCTTCATTCATAGTCAGCTAAAATAGTTACCTTCGAATGGTAGGCTTGCCCACCTTAACCGGGATCATAGCCTCAGTTCCATACGTTATGCTGTACGGTGTTTCTTGCGTGGACTTCTTGGGGGTACAACGATATGCCCACAAGACTTTCAGGAGTTCCTCGGTCCATCGGCCTTTCGCCTTGTCGAGTCGCTTCTTCAACTCGTTCAGGATGATCGTGTTTATAGCCTCGCTCTGCCCATTGTTCTGGGGGTGCTCGACTGAGCCGGTTATTGACTTGATACCGAGGTCCTCGTAGAAAGACTGGAGCCCTCGATTGATGAATTGTCGGTCATTATCAGTTATTATTGTGTGTGACACACCGAATCGATACACAATACTTCCCCATACAAAATTTTGCACGTTCTTGGAGAAGATGGAGGCGAGTGGTTCGGCCTCGATCCATTTGGTGAATTAGTCCACTTCGACTAGGTGGAATTTCGCCTAACCTTTCCCCGGTGCAAAGGGGTCAACGATGTCCATCCCTAGATGGCAAACGACCATGAGGATGTCATGTTATGCAGCGTTTCCGGCTTGAGGTGGTGTAGGGAACCTAGTTTCTGGCACTTGGCGCACTTCTTCATAAACTCTGTGCAGTTGCTCTGGACGGTAGGCCAGTAATAACCGACCCTGAGGATTTTGGCAGCCACCATTCGTCCGCTCGAGTGGCAGCCACGTACCCCCTCGTGGATTTCCTTGAGGACGTACCTGGCTTGGTCCTTGGTGATGCATTTTAGCAATGACCTTGAGTAGCCCCTGCGGTAGAGATCCTAGTTGAGCATGGTGTACCTTGAACCCTGTTGCTTCATAGCTTTCCCTTCTTTTGGCTTGCACGTGCCGTGCTCATGATATCGGACGATCGGTGTCATCCAAGTCTGGGCCTCGGCTTCGGTGACCGCTAGGCATTCAGTTTCTGTCGCGCTAGGTTGTCTTAGCCAAATTTGCATGACTGACCAGTGGTGGCTCTTCTTCTTGGTCGTCGACAGCCGAGATAGCGCATTGGCCCTCTTGTTCTCGCGACAGATGTGTTCAACCGTTACCTTCTCAAACCGAGCGATGTTGGTGTTGACCGTATGATAGTACCTTTGGAGCAAGAGCTCCTTTACCTCGAACTCCCCTTTGATCTGGCCGACCATAACCTGAAAGTCGCTCTTACAGGTTACCTCGCGAGCTCCCATATTGTACGTCAGGTTTAGCTCGACGAGTTCCCATATTCTTAGTTTGGTTATTGGTGGCCTTAAACCCAAATTGGAGGCCTTGCTCCAAGAGGAGATCACCAGGTCCTTCGAGGACGACTCTCACTCCACATGCGGTCTTGCTTGAGGAGCCGTCAACATATATAGTCCATCCGACGAAGAGGTCTGGTAGAGGTGTGAGCGTGGCGAAGAAGTCGGCCAAGCATTGGGATTTTATTGCACCTCTTGGCTCGTACCAGATGTCAAACTTTGGAAGATCTACTGACCACCCTATCATGCGCCCTACAAGGTCGGGTTTAGATAAAATTTTAAAAATAGGGTAGTCAGTTCTTACCGTGATGGAGTGGTTTTGGAAGTAGGGGCGCATTCGCCTGACCGTTAAGACTAGGGCGAGAGCCACCTTCTCTATCATTTGGTACCTCGTCTTGGCCGCATGAAGCGTTCGACTGCCGAAGTACACTAGTCGTTCCTCGTTCTCTACTTCCTGAACCAGTGCGGTGTTGACCGCTTCTTCGAAGACCGCCAAATACACCAGAATAGGTTGGTCTGGTCTCGGCTTCTGGATAACTACAAGCGAGGATAAGAAGTCCTTCAACTGTTGGAATATTTATTCACACTTCTCGTCCCAGTTAAACTTAGTCGCCTTGCGGAGCAACTGCACCATCAACCTCGTTCTCTCGGCTAGCCAGGGGATAAACCTGAAGAGGGCAGTAAGACGCCCTAATGGAAGTTGCCCAAGCTCAAGCCCAAGTTTAGGACCAACAACTAGGTTGATGCCAAAGAAGATTCAAGAAGATTGGGACTCTGCTACTGATGACAGAGAAACTTTTCTCTACATGTTCAAAGACCCCTCAATGGATCACAAGAAGTAGAGCCCAAGCTATGGGAATTGAGCATCAACTAGTTTCTTTATTTGTAATTTTAGTAGAGTAGGGTATATTTAGTATAATAGGAATGGTGTATTATCATTTTGGTTGGGGGGTGTATTTATCATTTTGGCTTGTGCCTAGGCCTTTTAGGGTAGGAATGCAACCCTACCTACTAGAAACCTAGCCAAGGGGCGACATTGGCCTAGGTCAACACCCAAGGCCGCCCCTTTCATGTCTCTTTTCTACCCCTCCACCTTTTTGTCTTCCAAGGCACTTGCACCTATATACAAGGGTGGCTCATGTTTTGTAAGATCAATTTTATGAGTAAAATGCTGCCAAATATTGCAAGGTACTACTCCCTTGTCTAGTCTCTCTAGGTTAGACACTTTGATCTTCACCTTCACCTTTCTCCAAGTGATATGGCCCAACCAATCACTCTCCATACCTTTCATGCACTTACAAGAAACCCATAGCTCTATATGAGCCCTCCTTGATCCATCACATCCATTGCTTTCGCCAACCTTTTCAAATCTCCAAGAAGAACAACCGGTCATGAAGTGCAAATCCATCACGCCCTATCAGTTGCTGAACCTCCTTTATGTTATGGGGGCTCCACATCTCGATATCATTCGAAATTTATCTGGGTAGGCCTTTATCCCCCGGTGGGTTAGCATGAAACCCAAAACTTTCCACCATCGACCCTAAACACGCACTTCTTCGGGTTTAGCCTCATGTTCGTTCGCTTAAGGGCTTCGAAGACCTCCTCAAGGTCCTTGATGTGTTGGTCACACGAGTTAGACTTCACCACTATGTCGTCCACGTAGACCTCCACACACCAATCGATAAGACCCTTGAAGATCTTATCCATGAGCCATTGGTAGGTTGCTCTAGCGTTCTTTAAGCCGAACGACATCACCTTGTAGTAGTAGTTGGCGTCATCCGTTACGAAGGTCGTCTTTTCCTTGTCCCAAGGGTGCATGCTTATCTAGTTGAAACTAGAGTAAGCATCCAAGAAGCTTAGGATCTTGTTGTCGGCCGCTCCATCCACCAGTCGATCGATGTTAAGAAGCGGATATGAATCCTTCGGGCATACCTTGTTTAGGTTCGTATAGTCCACACACATGATCTATTGAACAAGAGCTTTGATGTCTCCAAATCCATGAAGATTGGTTGAAGGCCTTGCTTCTTCTTGTGTGTGTGGGTTTTGGGTAGTTTGGATTTGTAAATCCACTCTTTGTTAGGATACAAAGTTGGTTTAAATCAAATCCTTTTAAAAAATAGTGTTTTACAAAGAAGTGGAAAACAACCAGTTGTTTTATCATTTCAATTGGTTTTTTTACACTTAGTGTTTTTGAAACAGGTTTTGACAAAGCTTGGAATTGGTTGACCTTGCTGTCAAACAAATTCAATCGGTTGTTTCAACGTTTCAACCGATTGGTTTTCGAAAATCCTTAACAGAATTTGTTAAGTTTGGTAAATCTGTTTTAATTGATTCAAAACAGATTTGGCTTTTGCATTAAAGGTTTTTAGCCATCTGAAGTTTAAATAATCTATTTTCTGCTCCTAGTAGTTAAGATATCAAATTAACATCTTTCAAATCAGTTTTTATCCAAGATTTGCCTCAACCTTTGAATTTTGCTAAGAGTGGAATAGGACTTTGTAACTTTTGAATTCAATCTGTATCAGATGTGATCAATCTTTATTCTTTCTTGATATGCGTTGATTTTTAGATGGTTCCATTTTATGGTGACACTTTACTTAGAGTTGGGATTTTAGCAATTTATGGTGAAACCTAAGGAAGATCCCCACTAGACACGAACTTAACCAAATGGTTACGTAAGTGTGAATGTTCACTTCACAAAGGAAAATATGAAAAAAATAAAAATAAAGTGATAGATGGAATGCAATGTGGAATGGAAATGGTTGTTAGAATATATGGCCTTAAACAAGAGGGGGAGTGAATTGTTTATGAAAGATTTTCGCAAACTTTAAAGGTATAATGAAGGTCAATGAAGAATCACAGAGAAAGAAACTAAGGAAAGCAAAACACAAAGCTGTTTTAGTTGATTTCCAGAAAATCAACCGGTTGTTTTGCGATTCAACCAACTGTTTTTATCAGCAGTTAATAAAAACAACTTAAAAAAGATATATGTAAGATCAGGAAAAGAGAGAATCACATAAACATATATATAATGGTTCACTCTTACACCAAGAGCTACATCCAGTCCCCAGAAACCACTAGGTAATCCATTATGCAATCAAAACCAGATTACAAACACCACACACCAATGTAGTGACCTTGAACCCCTCAAGAAATACACTACCTTTGGCAAACCACACCAAGAGTGTTGATCTTGAACACCTCAAGAACACATAACACTCCTTGGCAACACAAATACAAAAATAAAGTAATCAAGGAAAAAGGGAAAAGAATACATATGGGTATTACAAAGCTTAAAGTTTAGAATACAACCCAATCCTATTCCACACACTTAAGAATGATCCAAAGCTCTTTCAAATCTTGAAAAAACTATTTTTGATAAACTCTTCTTTTTACTCTAAGATTAGGAACGTAAAACCACTTTTATATGGACCAACTAAGTGGTCAAAAGCATTTAATAAAGAAGCCAAGGTAGTTAGGATCATTTAAAATATATTAAAACCACTTAACAGGATTTTAGTTAAGGTTTTCAGAAAAACAATCGATTGTTTTGTCGAAACAATCGGTTGAATTGACTTTGACAACAAAGTCAAGCTTTTCAAAACCTTTTCAAAAACTACTAAGGTAAAACAACCTGTAGTTTCAAAAAACAACCTGTTGAAATTTCAACAGCTTTTTATAAAACCCATCTTTTCCAAAGTTTAAAGATTCAAGTTAACTTGGATGATCTTAAGGAGTGAATTAACAAGTTTCAAACAACTAGACAACACACACACCCAACAACAAGGTCTTCAAGCGTTCCTCTTGGATTTGGAGACATCAAAGCATCTTGTTCAACGATCTCCCCCTATTTGATGAAGACAAATCCATGATTTACTTGTGTTGTTGTTTTTGAACTTGAAAGGTCCTGCAAAATAGAATTTGTGCATATACAAAGCAAGTATACCAGCAGGATACCAAGGCACACAAAACCAGTTTTCTGCATAAGCCTTTTATGCAGAAAAACCAGTGAAATAACCATAAAAACCAGTGCCAAAATTACACTTGTCTACAATAGAACTATGGTGAATAAGAGCATGGATGATGTGATTCCACTAGCCATATAGAGAAAGGTTCTTGACCTTCTTAGGAATCACCTTGAGTTGGACATTAAAGAGGCACTTTTCTTAGAGTTGGATCATTGTTCTAAGACAAGAACTCACCAAAAACTAGTACCAAATCCCAAACTCATTTGGATGAACCAATTATAGTCAAATTGAACCGAATAAGGTAGAATAAAAAGAAATTGCACTGAACATATTACTTATGGAATGAATTGAACCGAACAAAAGAGCTAGAAAAACAAAGGAACAAGATGAAAGGACTGAAATATAAAACTGCCAAACCAAAACTCATAAAAAAACAGCAAGAACACCAAACCAAAACTCAAGAACACAAGCTAACAAAAACAATAGAAAGAGGAGGAAGGAAGGAGAAGAGAGTGCTCATGAAGATGGAAGGATGTT
>Ga0123342_1002678_pt1 | contig 29292 bp, 16 predicted proteins | sample Turbeawhitnodule_FD_89960 | JGI IMG/M metagenome (GOLD analysis project Ga0123342, IMG submission 89960) | Root nodule microbial communities of legume samples collected from Mexico - Turtle bean Mexico white nodule | ecosystem: Host-associated > Plants > Roots > Nodule | place: Mexico: Nepantla... | reverse complement strand
TTGCTAATTAGATACCAATTTAGAAACTATTTAACAATAATAGAAACTAATATAGAAACCAATTTTTTTTTAGTTTCTAAAATGGTCTCTAATTTAGTTACTATTGCAACTAATTATTTTGGTCTCTAAAAATTGGTTTCTATTTCATGATTTTCTTGTAGTGATAGGATTCTAGGCTAGCTTTAAGAAGAAGAGGTAACCTAGAGGGAGCTAAGAAGTTGAATACCAATTTTTGCAACAATTCAACATTATATTATTCCATGTATATGTGTGCCTTAATTATAGGGTTAGGAAGCTTGTAGCGCAAGCTTCAAAATACCCTAACCATAGGCATAATGAGCATGAAAGATAAACTTGCACCACAAACTAGGGTAAATACCTTAATTTAATGCACAAGTAACTCATAACCCTACCTTGACACTCAAGTTAGAGTTTCCTGAGTGAGAATGAGTGTCCTCTCTCCTAAGATTAGGTTTAATTACCTGTACTAGTCTTGGCTCAAATACAAAGTTCCAAAATAAATTCAACACTAATACGACTTATAATACAAAGCCTAAGACATTTATTTTCAAGACTTTTCTATTTAAGGTTGAGTTTTACCTCTCAATGTAGTTCCTCACTCAAGTCTTCTTATTTCAAACTAGTGGTAATTGGCAGGATTGCATTAATTCATCTTCCAAAAGAAGGAAGATAAAATCATCCACCTACTTATCAAGATTTATTTAGATATATAGTAGAAGGATTTTTGTGTCTCTATTCACACACAAGTATTTCAAATAATATTTATTATAACAATAATTAGTTGCTAATTTTATTAGTCATGTAATAATTTGTTTGTAAATAATATTTTTATTATTATTTTATTATGTATTGTTAAAGCTTAATCCTAAATTTTTTTAACATTCATCTTTATTTAAGATCCAAAGTTTATATAAAAAAATTATCCCAAAAACACTCATGTCATTACTCAAATTTATTTTTTTACATATTATTCTTTAATATCTTATTTAATTCATAATAAACAAGATTTCTTCACCTAGAATTTTATTTGATATTCGCGAACAGAACTTTATTTTCTCAAAGTTGAACAAAAGTTTCATAAATTAATATAAGTTGTTTTGAAAAAAATTAATATTAACATATAATTGAACTAACTTTAATTTATATAACAAATTTGATTTGATTTCAAAAAAATGGTTAATAAGAAAATTACAAATAAACTTATGGGTAAGGACTCAATTTTTTTTAGTCAGTCAAATTTTACTGAAGCCTTCTTCGCAATTTTGGGCTTACAGGTAAACGGTAAGACTCCAAAAAAAAAATTCTTCTCACTTTAAGTTACATAATCACGTTCAGGTTTTTATTATTATTATTATTATTATTATTATTATTATTATATATACTATTTTTTAACAGCAATAAATTAATTGTAAGGATTTATTATGTAAACTAAATTATTTATGATTAATTGGGAACAAGTCTAAAATCAATTCTAATTTTATAAAAAAACATTATGTATATGATTAAATATAATAATAATTTATTATTATAATTTAAGATTGGTTATCATAATAGAAATTATGATAATAAAAATAAGTCTATTTCAATCTAAATGATTATTGATTACGAAATTATTATGAATATAATATTAATAATTTAGATAGATTAAGATACATGTTATAATATTCATATATTAATATTAATATATCTAACTTGTTAATTTATATATATATATATATGACATAAATATGGATATCATCATTAAAATAACTTAAATCAGATTTTTGAATAATTAATATTATTTTGAAATACCAATAGAATTTAAAAAAAAAAAAATTAAATGAGGGAATGTCAGATATAATTAAATACTTGTAGAATTATTAATTATAGGAAATGAATTTCAGTTTTATAATAAAATGAAAAGTCTGACTATTATAAATTGAACAATATAAAATATTTTTTAAAATTATTTATGATAAGTTAATTTATTGGAGTTTAATATTTATATTATATTATATATTTTAATTTAAAATGTAAAATTTAAATAAAATATTATATTATTTTTTTAATATTTATTTAAAATAAAATAATATTAATATTAATATTTTAATCCTTATTCAAAAATAATTTTAGAGTCTATGATCTAAATGTTACCTAGAACCAAATGAATCTCTGCAAAATAAAGTTATTAAATAATTTTTTACAATATTTCAAATTTTAATACAAATACACTCTGACTTCCGATATTAAGCATATTTGAAATCAGATTTTTCTAACATGGATATATTAATGTACTTCATAATTCAAATTTTATGACTTTCGATTATATGACTGGTCTATATTAATATTATGGTTAAAACTTGACAATAAAATATTTTAAATTAATAAATTAAAAAGCAAAAACATGTTTAAAAATAAGCTTAACCAAAACACACACAAAAATACTAACAATATACTTTTATAAGCTTTAGTATTCATTATCATTGAGAAAATTATACTGTTTAATTTTTATTTTTTTTAATAATACCAGTACGGTATTTATACTTTCAGTAACACCACATGAAATGGAGAAACACATGAACATCCAGTTATTTACACACAAGTACTGAATTACCATTACATTATTACATATTCATTCCAAGTTTTTCGGTTATCAAAGTCTGAAAATTGAAGAAATTTGTAAGGCACCAAACATATAAGCAAAGAAAGTGCAAGTCATTCTTTCTTCCCCATTCCATGTGACATGTTGTAGATCCCTCTTCCCTGAGTAAAAGGTGCAAGACAATGTTAAAACTAAATAAGAGGAGACTAATTGAATGCTATTGATAAATTCAATCTGCTTATATGAAGATTATGAAAAGTGATAACAAACAAACTTACAATCAGATACAGTGAAGATGCTGCCAATGCAAATGGTATTGCAACAGAGGTAATCTTGTCATATGGCCCTTTCAAGTAAGTGTGCTTATGGACACTCTGAAAATACTTTTGCTTCTCAATAAGCTTTTCTCGTGCTCTAAATGGTGGTTCTGACATCCTGCATAATGTACTCACTCATTAGCTTCACTTATCATCTCATAAATGGTTTTCCCATTACACAAAAGGGGAAAATACTGTGATATGGCATGATAAACAAACAAAACTCCCTTGGATTAAAAAAACCCTTCATAACTCCCATATTTAACAACTTGAAGCCAACATAAACTCAACACCATACTACCATACATCAAAACTACCTCACCCAACCATGTTTTTTATCAACTAAAGTAGGTAATTGTTTGTGGTGTGGCAACCAGCAACAAATATTATTCAATTCATTACTTGTCCCAAAGCAAAAGTTTCATGTAATAAATCTAGCATAAATAATATCATAAGCTATTATATTAGAACAACATACAGAAGCAAATATGTCTGAAGCAATTTGTCAAACACCTCTTGAGGACTCTCTCACAAGTTGAATGACAATCAAAGCAAAAAACTCATAAATCCAAGAAATTATCTTTAATCTAAAATCTTAAAGACAATATGTTGATCTATACTCAATGTGTTGAACTCATCTTGAATTTCTAACATTGTGTCACAAGTTTACAACAGAACAATACATCCTAATCTGCATAATTCCATGCTTTGCACCTACCTTGCTGCTAATAACATATACCCTCTCCCCAAACTAAAATGCTAATCTCTCACTCTCACCACCTATGAATCAAATTCTTGACTTTGGTATCAATTTGATATCCAAATTCTGTACATAGTAATCAATTTGGTTTTTAACTTCAGACAACAAAATTGGCTAATGGTTGTCAAATTTTACTCTATGATTAAACATTAAAGACATCAACAAAATTGAGACTTCCGTAATTCATGATGTTCCTTGTGGTCTGTCTATATATCAGATGTTGTTATTTAGCATCCAATGAAGGAAGTTGCAGACAACTATAGTTCACACACGTCAGCCCTTTAGTACAAGTAACTAATTCTTAGCTAGCTGCTCTGTTTTATGCAAATACCATAACACTTTGTAACTTCTCAGGTCATTAAATTACACCAAATAGACCAACTAACATGACATTTTCCAAATTTACCAAATTTTCTGATACTGATTTAAGAACACTGGATGACTCATCGAAACACACGCTATTACGAGGAGCAAAATTATAAAGAAATCAAAGCATAAAGAACTACAAAAACGATGAAAATCAAAACGAACAGAAAAAGATTTGGATACTTACTTTGAAGAAAGGGTGTTACTGTAAGAGAGGAAGTGATAGCAGGATTGTGAACTGATGAGGATTTTACAAAGCTTAATTGAAATGTCACAATATCATAATCTCATGCTCTCAGTGCTTCCTAGAATCTTCTAGTATTTCACTTCCATGGCCCAATCCTGTTTTTACTAACATTCTATTTTTTATGTTACTTTATTTTCAAACACTCTTTATAATTTTTTTCTTATTAAGTATTAATTATTGGATTTAAATTTATTTTCTTTATTTTTTTTAGCCCGTGCTTAAATATTTTGCTCGATATTAGTGCAGTAAACTATTTTGTAAAATATTTAGAAATTTCAAAACAGGGTTTTAAATTCTTTATAGATGGAATTAACCTTCTCTTACGTGTTTTTTATTGAATTTTTTTAATATCTATTTTTTCAGTTGATGATTTAGCTTTTGTAATCTGCATTGAATTTGATTGATTTATAAATAATACTCTTCGAAATACTCTGTTGACATAAAAGAATTGATTGGTCGAAGACACTTTTTTCAAGCAATATCAGTAAAAGTAGTTTTTTATATTGTTTGGTCAGACACGTTTTATTGATTTCGGACATAAAATTAACATAGGTGAAAAAATAAAAAATAATCATGTAAACATTAAAGAAAAAAAACTCTAACATATATCAATCGATTTTTTTTATTAAAATTAACAAAAAAATAATATTGTCGTTATTGACCTATAAAACCATAAGTAACATGAACTTATATAGATGAAAAAAATAGTCTTAATAATATTATAGATTGAAAAAATCTTGAATAACATCAACAAAAAGATGGTGATTGAGGTCAATACAAAAATTTATAAGGATGCCACAGCTTGAAAAACCTCTAATTAATGTCAGTAAATACATAATTTATAATTTAATTTACTTTTAATTTCATATAAAAAGTGATTTAAGATGCAAGCCTAACCAGTTTGTTGAGAAAAAATACATTAAAAATATTTACAAAACTGATTATTTTTTAAATAATTCTCATAATAAACACAAAATTTGCTTTTATAATATTAATATTGTTAAAAAAATCATAGCTTTATTCTATCTACGCATATTAGTTTTATAAATTTCTTCTCAGTTTTAAAGTTATAGTATATTTAATTTATAAGTTTATTTTTCATACACCTATATAATAAACTATTTTTTCTCAACAAACTAAAAATAAGTCCATCTTAGAGTAATTATTATAAAATTGTGCATTGGTGATACTGTTACGGTGAGTTATTTTTGTAATTTTCAGAAGCCACCAAAGAAGAACATGCTGCCATGAAAACACTGTATTTGAAATAAAACCTTAAAGAATAAATTCGGAATTTCAAAAAAATGATGGGTTGCAGGTTGTGCAGGAACGAAAAGCCTATAAAATTTATCAAATTATAATACATCACAATCTAGACAGTTTCTTCCTGTATTCCTACAATTTTTTTTCCTGCACTCTCAAAATGTTGTGTAAAGAAAAAATCATTCCTATTTAAAAATTGTTCATTTATTTTTTCTATTTTGAATTACAAAATTCAGTAAATTTTCAAATTGATACTTCTGATAAAATTTTGGATTGGCGCGTCTGGTAACCTCTTGGATTAGTGTTTCCGGTAGTACATGAATGACAGTGTTAATTTATAATAAAAAATGTAAAATATTCATAAATAAAAAAATCATTCTGTAATTAAAATTATGCATTCTGGATTCAAAAATCCATAATTAAAAAAAATCATTATAGATCCACCAATTCGTAATAGAAATTAGGCTTCCAAATTTAGCAATCTGGAAATCAACAATTTATGCAAACTTTGTTTTTGGAACACCTTCTCAATGAAAAAACAACATGATTCTCTTCTGGATTGATAAGTCCGTAATACACTCCCAAATCCTAATTTCAAATAAAAGATGAAGGTCAGTTTCGGAATTTAAAAAGTTATGGGATGAAGGAAGAAAAATGTAAGGATGCAGGAAGAAACTGCCCACACTCTATTATGTATCAAATTCATTGTATGGATTGGGCCAGCAACGAAGAAGAGGACTTGAATAGAAGATGTCTAAGATTTTTATGGAGGTGCAGAAAGAAAAAACCCAATCGAACGTGGGTTATCCGTTAGAGTTATAAACGACGTGCCGTTTTAGGGTTTAGATTGCTTCAGTATTTTTCACTCTCTCTAGTGTTATAACTCTTCAGTAGAAGATTTCGCTCCCTCACTGAAACTTCTGAATTTAGAGAAAGCTATTTAGATTTGTTGTTCTTCCTCATTCAATTACATCGAAGTGCTGCGTTTGAAGATGGAGGAACACGAGAATGGTGCCAACGCAAGCGAAGAGGAAGCGTTGATAGGCCCGGGCCCGGCCCCTCGGGCTCGGCGCAAGCGACCCCTTCAGTTCGAGCAAGCCTACCTCAATGCTTTACCCTCCGCCAACATGTCAGTTTCTGCGCCAACGTTGTAGTTTTTGAATTAGGGTTTTCTCAATCGAGAAATTTCGCAACTTCAAAAGTGAAAATCTCGTGAAAGCTATGGATTTCTACAGTTTCTTATTGCTGCTTTCGATGCAGGTACGAGAAAAGTTATATGCACCGTGACGTGGTTACGCATGTCGCTGTTTCAGCTGCGGATTTTTTCATCACTGGAAGTTCCGATGGTATTCCGAATTCGAACTTGTGATTATTACTTTTTTGCCAGTTGTAAGTAGCATTCTGAAAGTTTGGAGCTACATAGTTGAATAGAGTGATGCTATTAGTTGTTACCTCACCGCTACTTTTGTCCTTGCTTTTTTTCTTTTTTTTTATAAAATTATCTGTGCCATGTAACCATGGAAGCATCGATACAGGTGCAACCGTTATGCACATGAGAGCATATGGATGTTATTTGAATTAGCTTAATCTTTGGGATAGTTAATATGTCTAGAATGACTTTGTGGCGTACTTATTGTTGTCAGGGCATTTGAAGTTTTGGAAGAAAAAGCCTATTGGCATTGAGTTTGCCAAACACTTCAGATCTCATCTTGGTCCAATTGAAGGTCTAGCTGTAAGTTTGTTAACCCAACGTGACTCTTGCTTTAAATTTTATATAATTTGTTAAATTAATTTATTCTTGCCTGACTTCTGTGATATATTATATTATGAAACAATATTGTCTGATTTGCTGGGCACAGAAAGCGTTATTACGATTGTTTTCTTGCTGTATTATGTATTTATATTTTCAAGGTCTCGTTATGCTTGTCATCAACCATGACTTATTTCAGCTATGCAGGTTAGTATTGATGGTCTGCTTTGCTGCACAATATCAGATGACCGCTCTGTAAAAATATACGATGTAGTCAACTATGACATGATGGTCATGATTCGCTTGCCATATACTCCTGGTGCTGTTGATTGGGTTTACAAGCAAGGGGATGTTAAAGCTACGCTTGCTATTAGTGATAGGAACTCATCTTTTGTGCACATATACGATGCACGAGCTGGTTCAAATGATCCCATCATCTCCAAAGAGGTTCCAGTTCTAAACTAACTTTAATATACGTGACTCTTCAAAAACAATTACAATCTTTTTGGTGATATTTTGCACTATTTAATTGCATATCTGTATCATTATTCACTCCTTTGTTCAGATACATATGGGTCCTATCAAAGTTATGAAGTACAATCCTGTATATGATTCTGTACTTTCAGCAGATGCAAAGGGGATAATTGAATACTGGAGTTCTGCAACACTTCAATTCCCAGAGAATGAGTATGTGCTTATTTTTGTCTTATTATAGTTATGCCTCCGTCCTTTTTTTATTAATGAATATCATCATGGTTCAAATACTGATGTCCTCCTGTTGATAAAGTTTCCTGTCTCTTACATTACATGTATGCATACAACTATGTTCAAGCATCGACAAATTGCAAATTTTGGGTAGCCATACCATTTGTAGGTGCTCCCTCTTTAATTGTTGTGCTGAATGGATTAAGACAATTTAAAACCTACAAATTCTGAAGATTCATTTTAAATTTTTCTCAATGAATTCTTCTAAATACCAGCTGTAATAAGCCAAGAATATGGTCAGGATTATCTCTTAAACTCTTAATAGATTTGGGCATTGTTAAAAAAGGCTACTGCATATTCAATTAAATCATTCTTATTAATTTCTATTGACTGGACCCATGGCTTTAGCTGTGGATCAATTTGAAGTGAACTCACATGTTTAAATTTGGATTTATTAGAATCTGATTCACAATTTCTACCATAGGATGCTTCACTGAAATCCTGTCAGACAATACATTTGCTATTCTATTCAGAAATGGCATTTTTTCTTAACTTCTGTTTAATGGTTTATAGCCTCCCTGCTGGCACCATTGTTGACCACTTGGCCAATAATCTAAGGGTTTTTAGTTGGGTCACCAATAAGTTGCTAACAGGCCTATCCTGTACAAATTGAATCAGTATTATCAGCAATCGCATGAAGTGCCAATATTTCAAACATTTTGTGGTTATCATACATTTGCAATTTGTGACTGATAGTATTTATTATTCTATATACTACTATATAGTAAATAACAGTTCTGAAAATTGTCAAATGCATGAGTTTTGATGTTGGAATTTGTGCAGTTACTAATGCTCTTTAATGATTTCCTTGGTTTTTTGCAGGGTCAATTTTAAACTGAAAAGTAATACTGACCTCTTTGAAATTGCAAAATGCAAGACTTCTGTTTCAACTATTGAGGTACTTCAGTTGTATGAACATATTTCTGAACTTAACAGTTGATTCATAATTCAACATTATGTTATTTAGGTGGTTTATGAAAGCTAGATATCTGGTGTTTAACTTTGATGGTTTTATTGACTGTATTGCATCATCTTATTTAGGTAAGTCCAGATGGTAAACAGTTTTCCATTACATCACCTGATCGAAGGATACGTGTGTTTTGGTTCAGAACGGGTAAATTAAGGCGAGTTTATGATGAATCCCTGGAGGTAACAGTTTTATCAGAATTTCACCCTTTCTCTTGTTGCTTTGTGGACATAATAATATGGTAAATGAATTGCTTTATTGATAGGTTGCTCAAGACCTCCAAAGAAGTGATGCTCCATTATATCGGCTGGAAGCTATTGATTTTGGTCGAAGAATGGCTGTTGAGAAGGAAATAGAAAAGACAGAAAGTGCACCACTTCCAAATGCAGTCTTCGATGAAAGTTCCAATTTTCTTATATATGCAACCTTGCTTGGGATAAAAGTGAGATTTTTTCCTTACTAAAGGTTTACAAACAATCACTCCAGTTCCTTCTGTAATATTACCTTTCCGTTTTATTACTTTTTCTTCACTGTTCTCTAATACAAATGAGGTGACTAGATGATACTCCATTTCCCTTATGTGTTTACATCTTCTATATGCTTGTAGATTGTTAATCTGCACACCAATAAAGTTAGTCGAATACTTGGAAAGGTGGAGAATAATGATAGATTCTTAAGAATAGCTTTATATCAAGGTGATCGGAGTAGCAAAAGAGTAAGAAGGATCCCTTCGGCAGCTGCAAATGTCAATGAGAGCAAGGAGCCTTTGACGGATCCCACTCTTCTGTGTTGTGCCTTCAAAAAGCACAGAATATATTTATTCAGGTAAGAAAGTAAACTGACCATTTTACCTCTGCTTTGAAGTCCAAAGTCATGTAGTTTTGTTATTTGATATATCATTTATGGATATTTTGTTGGTAGTGTGTTTTTTACATTGGTGCATTTTTTTTAAAGCATGTCATCATTAATAGTATCTCATGCAATTAAAATCCACGTTATCTAAGTTGTGAAATTTATCATGAATCAGTCGTAGAGAGCCAGAGGAGCCTGAAGATGCAACTAAAGGAAGAGATGTGTTCAATGAAAAACCTCCTGCTGATGAACTTTTGGCAGTTTCAGATATTGGAAAGTCGGTTACAACGTCACTTCCTGAAAATGTGGTGAGTTATTTATCTTTGTTTGCCTTTAAAGTAGGTTGAGCATTGACACTTACACTCCAAGAGCTTACCTTTTTTATGTTATTTGAGGGGCCTGGATATTCAAGCTTTTATGTTAATGGAATGATTAATTCCTATTCCTAAATTTTTCTACTGCCCCCATACTGTAACGCTTGGGGGGTATTGGGTAACTCTTAATAGAGGATCATAGATAGATTGGTTCTATAACAGACTACTACTACAAGGGATCTTTCTTACTCTACTATTATTTTATTTTATAAAAATCATATGATGGTGTAACTCCCTCCATATCTGGAAGAAAGCATATTCAACATAAAATAGTCCTCTCTTCTAAGTACTTGTCCTTTTTCAGCTGAAAAGAACAATATCCTATACTACCACGCAAAAGATTTCTCATTACAATCCTGGTATATACTAGAATGTAGACCTTTAGCACCATTGTGACTGGCAAATAAATTCATGGATGCTTTTACATTAATTAACATCTTAGAAAACAAAGTTGTCTAAATTACCTCTAAATTAGAAACAATATTTGTTTTTCACCTTTATATCCGATATCCTTGTGAAGTTAGCCAGTAGAAGGAAACATATTCCCTCTTGTTTCTTATATCTGAGTTGGTTTTCTTATATATATATTTTTCTTTTATAATCACATCACATGGTTATCTCTCTGTTCCCAAAAAGTAGCTTTATAATACCAATTTTTCTTTTGCAGATTCTACACACCACAATGGGTGATATTCACATGAAATTATACCCAGAGGAATGTCCAAAAACTGTGGAGAATTTCACAACACACTGTCGAAATGGCTATTATGACAATCTTATTTTTCATAGGGTCATCAAAGGCTTCATGATACAAACAGGAGATCCTTTGGGAGATGGCACTGGTGGGCAATCTATTTGGGGGAGAGAATTTGAGGATGAATTTCATAAAAGGTAATGAAGTTTGTTTATAAACGTACTGTCATTATATGCAAGAAATTTCATCACAATTTCAGACAACTGATGATTATTTGGGGGTAGTAACGAAGCACAGATTTCGATACAAACACAACACACATAAAAGATTATGACTGCATTAAAAATTGTAGGACATAGGGACACACTATACATACATGTATGAGTATGTATGATCAAATATCACTATAAGGTGTTTACAGTCATATACGATAATAAGTCTCAAACAAAAGTACTAAGACATCTTATCTGATAATTAAGAAATGTAAGGGAAATTGTAAAGAAAAATCCAAAAAAACTATCAAACTCCTAAACCATCATGGAAAAGAACCAATACCGTACTTCTAAAGAGTCATGAAAAGAATTGCATAAATATAAAAATCCTAAGAATTATAAAATTCATCCCTACCCAGCCCAGCACAAGATTGTAATCATTGTAAGCAGATTAAACCTTAAAAGCAAAACATTAATTAAAACTAAATCAGAAAAAGAAAACATTAATCAAAATTGAATTGTAAAAAGTAAACATTAAAATCATCAAAGATTACACAAAAACATGGGGACGTTTCTTAATGAAGAAGGTGCAGTGGTTGGTTGGCTGGTTTGTTGTGTGGTGGTACAAAGGCAGATGGTTCAATGCTGAATGGTGGCTGATTTTGGGAAAGTGTCTGGTTCAACATGTGATGTTTCGATGGCAGATGATAGCTGATTCAATGGATGGTGTTATGCAAAATGGAATTTAGATTAATGTTTTCTTTTTAAGATTTTGAGGAAACTTCCTGTTAAGATTTTGATTCAGATGGAATTTAGAGTAATCATTTTTTTTTGTCTTACAGCTTGAGGCATGATAGGCCGTTCACAGTATCAATGGCGAACGCAGGCCCAAATACAAATGGCTCTCAGTTCTTTATCACCACAGTGGCTACTCCATGGTTGGACAACAAGCACACTGTATTTGGTAGAGTTGCAAAGGGAATGGATGTTGTTCAGGTAAATTTGCTTCTATTTTTGCTTAACCATTTAGGAGAATCACGTGATTCAGAATCACTCAGCAAATAATTTCCATATTTGTGGTGTGGGCTGTAGCATCACCTGATCACATCTTTTTGAAATCCGTCATTCTCAATTTCCTTTTTCCCTATATATATGGAACTTCTGATAAATGTTTCTATTTTAAGTTTTCTTCTATGAAGTGTCATGTTAAAATATGTTTTAGGTCTTATTGATTAAAGTCCAATTGAGAACTTTTAATGTTGGTAGGGCATTGAAAAAGTGAAGACAGACAAGACAGACAAGCCATATCAAGATGTTAAAATTCTCAATGTCACTGTACCAAAGTCTTGAAGGTCCTTGGTTTGAATGGCTGATGCAGTGATCACTCATACATGTACCGGTGATTCATGCTGAAGAAGTTTTAAATGGATTACTTGAAGCTTCTTCCTTTAGCTTCATTGGTTTCCTATGAACTGAGGCAATTATTCTTAACAGGATGGGTGTTGTTTTTCATGCTTACACTTTCATCACGGCTTCCATCTTCCTTTAAGACTAATGGTTCAAGCTTACTGATGCTGTCTTCTGTGTCCTGCTCTGCCATTAAAATGTGCTTTGCATGTCAAAAGAATGCCGTATGGCAATATCACTTGACATCTAATTTTTTCCGATACAATACCTGATGTAAGATATTCCTGCCTTATTTATAAAACTGTTTTTAAGTGTGGTATAAATTGTTTTACCCTTGATTTTGCCAGGCTAGTAATTTAACTCATAAAACATGGACATCACTGTTCCATCCATCTTAATTTGAACTCCAATTTGTTAAAACAGTCTTCGACAATCCTGGGGCTCTGGCGTAGTTGTTAAAAGCTACACCTGTAATAAGTTGCAAGTGTTTTTAGACAAAAGGTGTAGTAACGCAGTAATTGGAATTTGTTTGAATTTTAATGTTATCGGTTATGCTATGTACATAACTGAAGTTGTTACTAAAAGCGCAAAAACTTGTGATATTTGAATTGAAAATATCTAGTTAGAACAATGTTATAGTTCTTATCTGTTTTGTTGAATATATTTTAACGAGGTTATGTTTTTCAATTTAAAAAAGTATCATTAGTGATCTTAAAATTATCATTTACTTAATTTTATTATTGTGTTGCAAAAACTATCTTATTTCAGAAATGAAAGTAAAAAAACATTTATATAAAAGAAAAATTAGTTTAAGTTTTATAACAAATTATCTTTTGACGAAATTCATGTAGAACTTTTTAAAATAATGACACTTTTTTTCTAGTAAGCTTGACCGCGTCTAAAGTATTAAAGAAATTCTGAATCCAAAAAATAAAAATTAATAAAAATGAAAATGAATCACTCACATTTATGAAACTAATTTTAAATTTTAAAATAAAGAACTTGGTATATAACATGATTTGAATAAAATAATATTTTTTTATGAATAAAAATATTTTAAAAATCAATCTATTTATCGGTATAAATTTACATAGATTGAAGACAGAACAAAGTTGAAAATTAAGTTCTCAATTTAGACATTCCATGTATAAACATTTTTTAAATATTATAAATTTATACGATAATAATCAAATTTATTATAAATTTTCTAAATATATTATTATAAATTTATACTGTAATAATTTAATTTATTATAAATCTATGTGTATCCAACATATTTAATGCATGATAGAAAAATTATTTAAAAATAAAAATATTGAAATGAAGTATTTGCAACAATAATTTACAATAAAGTACTACAAACATTTTTTTTTTAGTTTTAAGATGATGCATCAATTTTTAAACCTGTGTAAAAAACACAATAAATGTAAAGAAAATGAAAGAAACAGAACAAAACTAGCAAAAAATAAGAATTTAAATTCAAAATAATTATTACAAAGATTAATTAAAACATAAGAGAAAGATAAATGAGAATGAAAGTGTATATGTGAAAAAAAAGAAAAAAAGCAAAGAGTGAGAATGAATAAGAAAAAAAAGCAAAGAGTATACAAATTGGTGTTACAAGAGAAGGAAGGAAAGAAAGTGGTGTTATAACTAAACAAATGAGTTATTAAATGAATAACTGTTATATTTTCAAAGATAAAATTGAAAAAAAAAAATGTATACACACAAAATCGGTTACAAATAGAATCATCATTTTAACAATATATTGTTATAGATGAATCCATTGCTTCAGAACTAATATATTGATTTAAGTTTAAAAATTAATATTAAAACTTAGGCAGACAATGATGAGGACCTAAAAAAACAAACAAGAAGAATCTCAATTCTTCCTTAACACATGTACGGAAATATAAGGGTGGTAAAGTTACTGATGATAATGAAATTCGCAAGAACAAAAACAGTTTATGTAGTTATTGTAATCACGCTGAAAACATTAACTAAAACATATTCTAATATAATAATATGACTGGAAGATGAGTTAAATAAAATTATCTGGTTATATCTGTCTAAATGAGGGGCTACGGCACAAATAAAACAACTTCAATCATTTACGGTAAACTTTTTATATTAACTCCTTCAAAAATAAACAGAATGCTTTAAATTTTTATAACCTTAACCTTAAATTTGTACAAAAATTAATTATGATTAACGAAGAAATACTAGTTGAAAAGGAGATGTTGACAAATCATACTTTCATTTTTACCCTGCTAATCCGTTTGCAATAACATATCATTCAAATGACTAAAGGTTAACAAGATAAACAACAAGTGCAGCAGATAATGAAGAAATACATTTGAAGGTGGAAACAAGAGACTTCAGTTCAGATTTTCATTAGATGGCAGAAAATAGTACACCATAAAATAGTAAAAATTTGATTCTGTTTTCATATTCTTATCATTTATAAAAGTTTAAACAAACATACTTGTAAGTTACTTTTTCCAAATAATATAAGTATTTTCTTATGAAGAAACAAAATCATATTCAGCTAAATAACCGGTCAAACAAATTAAATCCAAAAGTTACTAAATTATATCAGACAGTATGATAGCATTACATCGTCTCCAATGTGAAAAAGCAAATCTCATAAACCTAAAACAATATGTAACTCGAGTAACAAAACCTTGGGATTGAGCTAAAATACTAAATGAAACTGCAAATGTAAGACATAAAAAACACTTCAGACCCTTTTAGTCGAACAAACTGAAACCCATATCCTGCAAATCAAAGATAAACACATTCATCAGTAAAGAATTATGATTCATCAAACAAAAGCAACAAGTGACACAAGTTTGAAACTTACATCATCGGACTCCTCCTTCTCTTCAACTTTCTTTTCTTCCTTTGCTTCCGCAGCAGGTGCAGCAGCACCACCAGCTGGTGCAGCAGCAACAGCCACTGCAGCACCACCACCGCCAGATACAGCAGAAATCTTTTCCCTTCCGCTGGCTAGTAGTTCGTTGAAGTCTTTGCCCTTCACTTCCTCTAAGAGCAACGCAATCAACTCCTCCTCAGCATCAGCTCCAACTATAAAATTGGAAAGAAAATGCAGAGTTAGTATTACAAAACTATATAGATTAACCAAATATTCAACAAAATATCACATTCTCATAGTAATTTTTTGGTTTTTAATTCTAGAAACCAAACCTCACTAAATTTCAAATAAAAAAATGTGATTTTTCCAACATTCTAGTATCCAATACAAACATTGTGCTAATACATCCTCATAGTATGATTTCCGCATTCTGATAATTAATTCTACAAACCAAACCACACCAACCTTAAAATTAAAAGAAGAAAAAAATATCTTTTTGCCAACATTCTAGTATTGAATACAGAAATTGTACCCTTACAAATCCACTTCAGAAATCTAGAGTAGAAGACTAAAACCTACAACATCGTACTGGATTCAACCATCGACACAGAAAACAACAAACAATCCAAATAATAGCAACTAAAAAATAATATTATTAACAACAAAAACTGTGGCAGGTGAAAATAAAGCATAAAACTACGGCAAATGGAAAATCATGAAAAATAGTGAAAACCTGCGCCAAGAATGTGTTTGATATCAGTGGCAGAAGGAGATGGGTTCCCTCCCAACACTGCAAGCAAATAAGCAGCCACCACCTTCATATCTGGATTCAAGAAATCACACACCAACATTACATTTGTTAGTGACACAGATCAACAACATAACACAACACGTGCAAAATGAAATTGGATGTGAGAGCAGGAAAACCCACTTTCTGAATTGGCGTGATTTCGCTTCTGAGTTTGGGATTAGGGTTTGTGCAGAGCGAGAGGCGCAGAATGAGAATGCAGAGACCTAATATATAACTAGGGTTTTCAGCTCTTGAGGTTTCATCTTTCTTATTTCCCGTAATGCCCCTCCTTACAATTAGGTAAACTTCTCATTATTATTTTTTCATTTTCTCTAATATGACATAAAATCTTCAAGAAGAAATTATATAAAACAAAAGATCAAACATAATTCTATATAATTCTACAAAAATAAGACTTAGTATTCTTTCTATTTTTTTAAATATTTATTTTTTAGTTGTGTCTGTTTTTTTATGCTACGGAAATATGTTTTTAAGTCCTACAAAAATATTAATTATGTTCTTTTTATAGCAATTTTTGCTTTTTACTTCTCAAGAAACTGAAATTTTGTATATTATATCATATACTTTATGTGGTGTAATGTAAACCTCTAATACTTAAAAAAACAAATAAATCCTAAAGCAACTTTTTAATCTACAAAACTTCACATACCAACAACAGTATTAATTTTAAATAATTAAAATTAGCGAAAAATATTTTAAAAATATCGAAATTCTAAAAAATTAAAAGCAATAGTATATTTTTAAGGAATGAAATAAAAAATATAAGAACTAAAATTAAATTCGTCCATAGCAATTAGAAACATAATTAAATTTATTATTTTAATCCCTTATTTTAAGTATCAATATCTAATTCTTTATTTTGTAATCCCATGTTTTATACTTCTTTTTATCTAACTTTGTAAAGTTATTGTAGTTTAAGATTTTTATGAAGATAATTTGATAATATAAATTTATTTACCCATATGACTTAATATGGTTTTGTAAATAACAGTGTTCACTTATGTGTGATGTGAGAAATTAAATTTCAAGTTCATGGTCTTCAACTCTAGTAAACAATATCAAAGGATTACCCAAATAATAAACCATCATTTTATATTTCAAGATACCTTCAATACATTTATCATATAGAAAGATATCATGTGCCAATATCATGTTCACGAAAATATATAAAATACTTAGTAATATTAATTCAAATTCAAATCAATCAGTTTTCATTGATTCAGATTTAAAAAAAAATATTAACTAAAACTCAATTAATTTTATGCAAAAATATAAAATTCTGATTTGAGAAAAAGAAAAACACATTTTTTTTCTTCAAAAAACTCAGCTCATAGTTTTATTATTTGAAGAAGATATAGCAAACACTTTATGCATAAAAATTAATAAAAAAATATATAATTTGTTTTATTCAAATTTAAAGAATTTGTAAATTGCAAATGCCATATCCAAACACCACTCATCTTCGAATTTGGTTGGTTTGTTTCGGATTGAATCTAGATAAGCTAAATATTGGAACTAATTCAATTGATCTGGTTTACATTCATAGGTTGGTTGAATTGATCCAACTAATAAACACTCCTAGCAAACACCCAAATGGTCACATCCAATATTTTATCACTCAACCTCTACATGCAAATGCAAATGCAGATTACAAACTCAACCTGAAACTTTTGGTTGATTTATCATTTTTGAATATTGGATTAAAGAAATCCAAGGTGAAAAAAGTAAAAGAAAGGTTGTAATTTTAAGATATTGGGAGGACGAATAAAACATGGTGCAATCCTCATGCTGTTCAATCTTCACATCAAGAGACAACTTTTGGTAGTTGATTCTCCAATGCACTAATCCTTTTTTTTTCTGCTATCTATACCCTGCTTTAAGAACTGCAACCTATTTCTGCATAAAATTTACATTACCAGAAATCAACGACAAGAAAATAAAACAATGAATGAATGAAGGGCATTAAAAAATACGAAGACCAATGTACAACTGTTAAACAGTAAAATCCATCTAATCAGACTACTGCTATAGTTTCATATGGGTATTTACACAGTAAGGACAGGTCAAAACCATGCTTGATAGCAAAAATTTGATGAAAAGATATTTAAAAACTGAAATTCCAAGATCTATGTATTACACATCTGCTAAGCCAAGAACACCAGTCCGCATGACTGACAAATAATATGACAAAGGCTTTTCATGTATAGCACGGGACACAGGTAAAAATATTGCCAATCAAGTGATGATGAACCTTACTTGGAATCAGTAAGGCGGCCATGTAGGCTCCATCTTTGGCGGAAACCTTCAATGCCCTCAGCTCCACTAGCAAGAATTAGGCGCCTGTACATATGAAACGAAGGTACATAAGATTTCTACAGAGTGAAAATTCTACACATCACACTCACACACCCAAATGTCACACGATATTGAATACAAAAGTATTGTCAACAGTTTGAGTGCCAAAGTGAGGAAATAAGGTCAACCAATACAAGTATATAAGGGAATCCAAGGGCACTTATGAATTTAGTTTCAAGTTATTAGTGCCTAAAGAGAATTTATTTCATACAAATTCACTACAAACCTCAATAAAATAAACTATGTCCTTAGATAGTGGAGACAAGTTTGAAAGAAAAAAAAACTTAGTCCTAGGTTTTGATTTATATTTTAAACATCTATTAGAAGCCTAAATAACAAACAATATGAACAAATATTCTTCTCTACCATCATAGATTTTGGAGATGAGTACAATAATATCTTTAGAAGAGTAAGATACAGCAGCACCTTCCTCAAAATAAAAGCAATGAAATGTTTAGTCATACAAGATAATCATGTCTACAAAAGTTAGAGTTTCCGTGGTTTGAAATCTTAGGAAAAATCATTCTTCGAGGATTTATTAAAAGCTTGTTTTATGCTCCTTTAGGATATGTAAAGCAAAGAAACATTCTAGACAAATTACTAAACATGGACCACATCATATGACTACTTGAACATACCTCTCCAATGATGTAACTTCTGCCTCTAGCTGTGAGGCCCTCCCTTTGGCTTCATCTAGAGGCATTGATAAACCCAATTTCAATTCACTATCTTGAAGTCGCTTCCGTATCACCTTATCCTGGAGTTTTTATTTATATTAAAAAAAAGGTAAAGGTGATGATAATCTAACAAACTGATTGTCCTAAATCTTTATCTCCAACAATAACAATGAGTAAAGATCATTCAAAGAAGATTATAAATGAGTTTAGTGGTAAAATGGAAGAGATGGAGTGAGGAGGAAGAGAAATAAACGAATATTCATAATTCATATGTGGTAAATGGTCTCACCCTTCGTTCAGCACATTCCTTATATAAAGCAATTTCTTCTTGACAAAATGGTTCAATGTCATTGATTTGCAAGCCTGCAAGATATAATAAAGCTCATAAGATGTTCAGATAAAAAATGCTGTAATAGACAATCATCTCGTTAACATATTGCACTATTACTGAACCATGTTGAAGTTAATCCTTTAACTTCTCCAGTCTGGTCATACCAAAAAAGTGTTGATTTTGAATACCACTAAGGCTACCCACTTTTTTAACATGTAAAGTCAGAAAAATTCCGTGACTGATGTTCCTACATAACCCTAATTCTAATTACAAAACAACTGCTTAATGCATGCCATAGCACCTACTTAGAACTATCAAATGAAAAATAAAAACTTAGTAGATCTCATCTCAGGGCTTATTTCTTTCAAAGTAAATCTTATGATACAAGTTCAATTTCCAGAATATAATACTTTACCATAATAAAAGTAGAGAAAAACCAAGTATATAAATAAATTACTCTTATTTTCTTTTCTACACAGTTAATTTCCTTACTTTTTATTCACATTAATTATTAGGATTCTAGACGTTCTTCCTTCTCTATGCCACTGTATTAGAATTGAGACAGAAGAATTCACTACATTTATTCACTTAAAGCAAAGGTTTATATATACATACTCTACCGCAACAAGAAAAACAGAAAAAACAACAACAAACTAACAACCCAAAACCAATACCAAAGAAGCCTAATAAATTGTGTACCTTGAACAAATTGGTCCCTAATTTTATGCAAGCAAAGGAATTAAAAAAAAAAACAGTTGCACCTGGTTAATGAAAACGAGACTTACAGAGAAATAGATTCCTGAGAAGTCCATCACACAAATCAACACCTTGGAGTACATGGGAGGCTATTTCCGGTGGTACTACCGGCGATGGAGGGCCGGTCATTAAATCATCACCAACCAAAATTGTTTCATCCATCGTTGGCTGCGAATCAACTGAAACCCACACACAAGTTTATCAGCATTATTCATCTTCCAAACATTTTGAACCTCTTCATTTTGATTTTAGGTATGTGACCTAAAGCAAAACAATTTAACAAGCCAGTAAAGAGAATATAGTCAGTATGACAGAGGTGACGTACCATCCATGGTTGCTTTCTGGTAATCCTTCCGCAAAGAAAACCCAACAATTCTGGTTTTTTCTGTTCTTTTTCTTTTCTATAGCAGCTCACAAGATACGACTGCTGAAACAAAATTAAGCACGGATTACAATAGTATATTATAGTTGGTATGTTATTGGTGAGCCAAGGCTGTACCAAGGGAACGGTTGATGGGTGTAAAACTGCAAGTGCAAGGGTTTCCCGTGGCCTTTGCGATTGTATTCTTTCGGAGGTGAATGGAGGAATAAATGGTGAGTAAAATATGAAACAACGAAGCAATGTGATTAAAATTTTTAAAGTATATACCAAATGACTAAACAAGTATTCCACCGTTATGGATTTAGTGTTTCAACATTTCCACAAACACCTTATGAGCACATATAATTTCTACAAATACCAAATGGAATGATCATGACACAACATTCTTAAGACTGTGAGGAAAGTGAAATACGAGCGTGTACCGGAATCGGAGGAGGTTGATGATGGAAAGATGCAAAAAGTTGCTCTGTTCTTAGTTAGATTTGTGATTTTTGTGGAATAGTAGTACTGCTACTTTCCCCTCCTCTAATGCTAATCCTTAACAATGTTTCTCATTATTCCGTCATTTTAACACTCTTATTGATCCATAAAAAAAATCATAAATTCATAAAAAAAACTATATCCAAATAACATATTTTATTGTAAATTATACCAAATTCTTTATAAAAAAATTATTTTTTTGGAAAATCATTATCTGAACAAAAGGTGTCTAAATAAGAAAATTCATAGTGATTTTCTATGGTTATTAATTCTACAAACCAAACCACACTAAACTTAAAAATAAATAAATAAATCCAAGTTCGAGGAAATCAATTTGGAGCTCTTTGAAGAGCGCACGAAGAATGTAGGTAGGTGTTCTACTGATGCTAAGATGGAAAAGAGAAGTGTACATGATGTTGTCCTTGTTGGTGTTTCTTCTAGGATTCCCAAATTGCAACTATTGCAGGATCTTTGCAAGAGCATCAATACAAATGAGGTTGTTGCTTGTGGCCCAGGCTGCTTTGTTGAGTGAAGGCATTAAGAATGTTCCAAACATGGTACTATTGGATTTTACACCACTATCTATTGGGTTTATCCTATATTCTTGTAAGAATTAATCTGTTCGATGAATTGTGTATTGATAACGAAATCTTTGAATTTAATAGATAATGCTTTGTAAAACATTATATTATACATGATATTGTTTATCTGAGGCAAAAAGATCACACACACTGCTTAAAGCAAAGCCCGCCCGATGGATAACTAACTACTTTCTTGATGCCTGAATCAATTTAAACAGAGGTAATTGTAATTCCTGTTCATTGATTCACCAAAGTTTTCATACTTCGACATAGCCAATACGTGAGGAAAGTTTGCAAAAATCTGACAAAATATGCTAGAGAATACATTACTTTCTCTTTTCATTTACTTTGTCTTTTTACCAGTCGAATACATACAAATCTTCAACTGTCACAAAATTAGGCTTGAACACTTTCCTCTGTCGCCGACCACCCTTTTCACCATCTTGTACTATATAAATTAAACGCAGCATTTCACCAGTTTGATAACTCAACATGACTCATGCACGCCTGTATTCATCTCCACAATCACCAATCACTTTTAGCAGATCCTTTCCTTTCGCCGTGGCTTCTCGTATGCTGCCCACATCATCTTCGTCAAGAGCAAGAGAAAATATAGCATTGACGTCTTGTATATGTTCTGACAAGCCAAGTCTGACACCAACCATTGATCCTCCTACCGCAGGCTGCATGTTTGACAAGAGGCAAAATAAAAGGGATATATAGCAGGTCTCATCCAATGTAATATGAGAATGAGATTTCATAGTAATTAATAACCAACCACATCAAACTCTGAACAAATCAATTAAGAAATTCACCTGATCTAATATATACTTCACAGCAACAGTTGCAATTGAAACACCATGTTTAGAAGCTACTTGTTTCAGAGTCCGAAGCAGTCCCTGGAACAAATTCCATCCTCCCCAAGCATCTACCATCTGTCAACAGATGCAAAGTATAGTAAAACGCATGATTATTAACTAAGTTATGAGGACAAAAATCCAAATCATCAACTTGAATTGTTATATACATATTGATTCAGAGTTATTTGTCATCAATAATTTCCCCTCATCTACCTAAAAAGCTTATCTTAGTTTTACAATGTAGCATATTTAGAAGGAACAGAACCTTTCTCTAGAGCACAAAAAGGTGCTAAATGTTTCTTAAACTACCTCCAAATAACGAAAGGTGGTCAGGAAATCGTACCCTTTTGTACTTTTGGAGGGAGGGAGTGTTTATTGCAGGACCAGCAAAAGGAATAGCTATGTTGGTGTCAAGGAACTTCTCAGACAATAGACCACCCATTACCGTTCCATACCTGCATCAGAAATTGATCTACTGCATCAGAAATTGATCTACTAAGTGGAAATTTTTTTAGATTACTTCTACTAAACTTTCATCTTATATTTGGAAGAACTATTTTCTGTGGCTGAAAATTCTTTTTCTTCCGAGAGAGAGAGAAAGAGAGAGACGTTATCAGTTTGACTCCTGTATGCTGACAAAGCTCTGCCATTCTCTGCTGAGGACGCATATCGACAAGTGAATGTTGCACCTGACATCAAAATACCAATAAGGTTCACGATCTATAAAGAATTATTAAAAAGAACTAAAAAAATTAAAGCAGTTGGATATACCTGATTGCTTACAACAGGAATCTCATTTTCAAGAATAATTTGTAACCTCTCTGTATCAAAATTTGTCAGAGCCACAGTCTTGATTTTACCTGTATCAAATTTTGACTGAAGTAGTTTGATCAAAGCAAGAAATGTGAACTTATATGTGAATTTGTAGCCGTCAATCAGAAACAAAACTAACCTTCTTCTTTCAAGTCTGTAAGGTGTTTTAGCGCATCCAAGTAGCCTGGATTTGAATAATCCCACCTAAATCCAATAGAGAGATAGAGGTGAATTGTCAGAAGAATCCTAAACTTCTGAGAGTTAGAACTATTTACAGAAGTAGTTTAGCTAGATAATGTGAATCCAGTACTCATTTCACTATACAGAAGCAAAATGGATGGTTTTTTATATGATGGTCTCATGGTCATGGATGATGGTAATGGTTATGACTTTCCCTAAAAATTTTAAGAATTGCAAAATGTGGATAAATAATTATGCTTTTTGAACCATGATAGTTAGTACATCAAATAAGCACAATATAGAGGGATTAACTACCAATGGAACTGAAGCATGTCCAAGGATTCCACATCCATCCTCTTCCTTGAAACATTGATGCTGTCTTTTACATAGCTAGCAGTCATCTTAACTGGCGGAGGCACCCACTTAGTGAGACTGCACCAAATGATACAATGGATAATAAGAAAATACTTTCCTTTATATTTTTCAATAACAATTTGGAAATATATGGTAGGACAGCCAAATACTATAAGAGTATCTGCATCTTCTTCAAATCTTCAAAATAGAAGAAAAAATTATAGAAGAATATGAAGTTACTTGATCAACTCACCCTCTGACCTGTTCCAATAATTCTGGAGGACGCTCACGACGAACTCGATTGATGAAAATCCCATATAGATCTTCAGCAGGTCCATCTGCAAAGCTCGAAGAACACAACAATGAGAACAATCCTCAAAACACATAACTTCTAAGAAGACTTGCAAAAAGAAGCTCATGTTGGGAAGAATCCACATCTAATACATCCGATAATCACATAACAGTCAAATTTGAACACATCAAATCTACTGTCACCCTCTAATCCTCTAACGAATAACTTCAGTGTGCAGTCCAGGAATTTCCTTAAAGGGGTACATTATTTCAAACAGAAAGCAAGTAGAAGCAATTAATTAAGTTGCATACAAATATCAGCCATATCAAAAGTGGTGAGTCCAGCATCAGCATATTTAAGCATAGCATCAACAGCATTATCCCTATCAATTCTGCCCCACCCGCCACTGGTCTGCCACATTCCATTCACAACCCGGCATATATCCAAAGAATCATTGCCATTTTTCACGACAGTGCTTCGATTATCCTGTGTGTACACACATTGAAACGGCCTCAGATGCCTATATTTTTGTGTTACTACTATTCCTCTCCTAGTTGGTGTTCCATTTGGACTGAAAGTGAATTTGCCCAAAGAATGCCGCAATAACTCAGACATTTCCAAATTGCTCAAGAACCTATAAGGCTATAATAACTCAAGGATATACACGAAATAAAAAAGCTCCTTTCAGCAAATAGACGTGTCGCTCTAACAAGAAAAAAATAGAGTCATGGTCACAGTGCAGCGTCGTCACTGCTTTATCCTATATCAGCAGCCTATTACTCTCCACCATACGTTTTCATCATTTTTATTGGTGTAAATAAATCTGAAGTCCATAGATATTTTTAATAGAGTTTCTACTTAAAATTTTTTTTTTATTAAAGATCTAAAATTTACCAAGGCTCTTCTCGTATTTAAAATTTATTTATTCTTGTCCAACCGCTATTCTCGCACGGTGAAGTTGACGTGTTTATATCCGAATTTTTTTTTTAGCATTTAATTTATAAAAAAAAAAAAAAAACAATGTGGTGGACTAGGTCAAACAACATTAAGCCTAACGTCAACATCTCAATTTCGAGGGCAATTCTCTAACCTCGAGCAGAGTTGCAGCCACTGAAGAGTGTAGTAGTTGCTGAGAAAGAAATAGCTTTTTTTTAGAAAAGAGGTTGGTGATCCTGATTCATGGTTTGGACCAGACTTACAATAGACAGACAACATCCCAAACCAGATAGAAATTAGAACCCTACCAAACTGTCATCCGCTAAACAGTGTAGATACATCTAAGATACTCAAAATTCCAAGTGCAAACGGCACAAACAAAAAACCTTCCAAATAAAAAGCGGATCAAGTAAAAAAAACTAAAGAGTGGTTTTCACAGTTTTCCTCAGACTATTCCTATGGGCCAAAGTTTTCCCATTCCGGCGGCCACCACCTTGGCCTAGGAAAAGTGATCCCACAAGCTTCGGCGACTTCAATCAAACTAAAATCATCAAGATTTTCCTCCCCTTCATTACTAATATCTGAGAGAGCTCTCAACACATCAAACACATTCTTTTTCTCCCGACTATTCCCAAATTCCCCTCCACTCGCTGCTGCATTCTTCAAACATTCCGATTCACTCGCTGCATTCTTCAATCGACTATTCCCAAATTCCACTCCACTCATCTTCAATGGACCACGCTTTGAGGGTGATTCACTCGCTGCATTCTTCAATCGACTATTCCCAAATTCCACTCCACTCATCTTCAATGGACCACGCATTGAGGGTGGCAACACACGCAGCACCCCTTCCTCATCACTCTTCTTCTCCACACCAGAATCTTCCACAGCACCATCACTTGACTTGCTCCCCTCGATAATGCATTCCACTTTCTCCGATTCACATAAACCAAAGTTCCCAGCTAGGGTTTCTAAATTTTCTGCAGAACAGTGATTTTCATCTGAAATTTTTTCTTCTTCAGAAACCAGATTCCTCTCGCAATTCCCCACACCCTCTTTCACTTTCTGCGATTGAACTTCCACACAACCCCCTGAAGAATCAATACCCAGATCGCCTTCTGAAAGTTTCGGTTTTTTCCCCGGCGACTCGTCCATTTCAGACAATTCCCTATCGAAAACTGCAACTTTATCGAACCGGCCATCACGAATCTCGCCCAAAACATCTCTTCGTGCACCGTGCGAGCATTCATTGACGCCCATTTCCTGCGTCAGCTGAACTTCCGAAAGCCCTAATACGGAACCCATCCCCAAATCAACAAACTCCGACTCCTTACAGAAATCGACGAACCCCGGCGTCCCAGCGTCAACATTGCCTTCTCTGGCGACCCGCGGCTGGTCACAGAAAGCGGGGGTCGAGGTGTTCCCCGGCGCCGTGTGGGAAACGGAGTCCTGGGAGTCGGGCGGCGACACCATGACGATGGCGTTGGAGTGCGGCGGGGAGTCGGCGGAAGCGGGTGAGGGTGAGGGTGAGGAAGAGTGATGACTGTGTGCTCCGACAGAAACATCGCACAAGAATGGTTCCTGCGGTGTGGAAACATGGGAATGATGGTGGTGAGAATCCGCCATTTGATTGGCTATGTGTACCGCCAAAATCACATACTTGGGTGACTCACTGTGAGGGGATTTGGGAAAGGATTCCGTTTTAGGGCTTGTGGAGATCGAGCTGATATATATAAGGATACGGACACTTTAACCACAACACATATCAAGTATTAAATTCAAAATATTTATTAGATTTTTGATAATTTTAATATGGTTGCGACATAATTTAAACAAATATATTATTTTTTAAAAATTAAAATTTATTATATAAATTTTTATTAAAATTATAAAAGTAAGAAATAATTTTTTTAATCAATCATTAAAAAACATTTTTCTGTTTAAAAAAACTCTAATGGATGGAGAAGCTCACAACCCAATTCTGATTCATTCACTCTGCTTCAATTCCTTATAATTCCAATTTGGTCCTTGCTTCTCCTTTCTCACATCTCTCTCGGCCACTGTTTTTGTTCATTTACTTAACCTATTAACTATAATGATATAATTGACCTTAGGTTTTACAGATGAAATGAAGAATGCCAGAAGGAGTATATGGTTGGATGAAGCAGCGAATCCACTCCTTCCTGATTTTTAAAATTAAATACGAAAAATAATAGCCAAATTTTAATAAAAAATTAATTATACTCAAATTTATTGTTAGAGTAAATAATTCATATACCTACGTAAAATATACCTACATAAAGACTTTTCACAATTTTTACACTGTTACAAATAATAAAAATGGACATATAAGTAAAATTTTACAAAAATATCAAATGCTTGTCATTTAATATTTTAAAGATTAATTTAAGAAGTAAGCAATATATTTTATGTCTGTATTAATTCAATTTTAATACTTTTCATCTTAAAAATAAATGCAATTCCTAAAACATAATTATCAACTGGGAATCACAATTTAAGAATAATTCTAAATCGAATTTTAAATAATCCTTTAATTTAATAAACAAAGATGAATTAATATTTTTATATTTTGAAACATTAAATACACTTCGTTTTATTTAATATTTTTACAATATAAAACGCTAGTTATACTTTTTATTTAATATTTTTATAAAGTGCCTTGGAAAATTAATAAAAAAATTAATATTATTTAATAATAATAAACTCTTAACATAAAAGGATTCCAATCCAATGCATATTTCTACACGTATATAGTAAGAAGAGTAAGAAAAACTAAGCTTATTTTTAATAATTCAAAATATTTACCGTTATAAAATATTTTTAATGTTTTTAATACCATTTACTTATACATGGTAAAAAAAAGTCGGAGAAAAAAAAATGTGAATTTCGCATTCAATTAATTCGTAAGTAACGGAAAACTCAATAACAAACACGAATATTAGGCCAATCGGAAATGTCCACATCAGCAGAATAGCAGCGAGTAGAGAGAACGTAAACGTACAGTGATCGGCCATGTCGAAGGTGGATAAGCCGGCGTCGGCGTAACGGAGCATGGCCTCGACGGCGTCGTCTCGGTCGATTCGGCCCCAACCGCCGCTGGTCTGCCACATCCCGTTCAGCACTCGGCATATCTCCAGCGAATCTTTCCTGTTACTCACCGTCACTCGTCGATTCTCGCTCGTGGTCGTGCTCACGTCAGCGCACCGAACGGAGTTTGCGCCGATCCTCCGCCGCCGCGAGTCTCTGGTGGCGGATTTTAGGCGCGTGGTGGTGGAGAATATGCGGTGGTGGTGACTTACTATAGCTGCCATTTCCAGTGGACTGAGTTTGACACAGAAGACGCGAACGGAAGAAGAGGATAAGGAAATAGACTCAACTATTCAGAATGAATGGTTCGTTCGTTCACCCGTTTTTCAAAATTCATGGGCCTATACCTGCAAGCCCAAGCCCATACATATTCTCAAACGAGCCTCTTTTTTAACGAAAGCTATGTCATAAAATTTTCAATTCTTTTCCAACTTTATATAAATTAGAATAATTATTTTAATTAATATATATCTATAATCTATAATTTATTTCTATCAATAAATAAATTTTCTATTTAATAACTGTTTTTTGACATACACATTTTATTACCACTTTTACCTTTTCAACATAACCTATCCTATTCATTTTACTATTTATAAAAAATGCTTACATAAATAATAATTATCTTCAAATACCACATAATTAAATATTACAAAAGTTAAAAAAGAATAATTATTTACTATGTTATTTTTTTATAACTTCAATGTAAATTTAAATAATGATTTTAATTTTAATAACCATTATAATATCTATCTTTTAATTATATTTTTATTATAAAAAATGGATACTATGCGCCTATGTTTCACTAGTTAATATAAAAAAAAAAAAAAAAAAAATTATTTTTTATTTTTAATTTTAAAATTTTAAAATTTATTTTTTTAAAAAAATTAAATAATTTTATTTTTTTTTTTTTTTTTTTTTTTTT
>Ga0123342_1002677_pt1 | contig 29297 bp, 12 predicted proteins | sample Turbeawhitnodule_FD_89960 | JGI IMG/M metagenome (GOLD analysis project Ga0123342, IMG submission 89960) | Root nodule microbial communities of legume samples collected from Mexico - Turtle bean Mexico white nodule | ecosystem: Host-associated > Plants > Roots > Nodule | place: Mexico: Nepantla... | reverse complement strand
TTTAGTTATAATTTGCTTTTTTTATTCGCTCTATTTTTTTTCTATTTTATGTATCTAATTCAACTTTCCCTTTTTTCTTTTATTTATCAAGCTATTTTTAAGTTTTTTTTTTTTTTTTTCATTTCTCCTCCCTTTGCAGTTTGCCATCCGTGAACCTGGTGTCACTCATGTTTTAGTAACAGGAGGTGCAGGCTTTATCGGTTCACATGCTACTCTAAGACTTCTGAGGGATAATCATCGTGTCACCATAGTGGTATGCCTATTAATAAAAGCTGATTCTCTGTAGAAGTCAAATGCACTGCTCAGTGTATTGCTACAGACCTAACATTTTCTTTTCTGGCAGGACAATCTTTCTCGAGGAAATTTGGGTGCCGTAAAGGTTCTTCAAGAATTATTTCCAGAGCCTGGAAGGCTTCAATTTATTTATGCTGACTTGGGAGATCCAAAATCTGTATGCTTACATTGTTTGTTACTATAAATACTTTGTTGTCACTTTTTGTTGTCATTTTGGCATATGCGGGGAAGGCCTTTGAAAGATTGTTTAGTTGACTGGTTTGGCTATCAGGTTAATAAAATATTTTTGGAGAACAAATTTGATGCTGTGATGCACTTTGCTGCTGTTGCATATGTGGGAGAAAGCACCGTGGATCCTCTTAAGTAAGCACTTCTGGATTTTGTTCATTCATATTAATCGGGCTGAATAAGTTGTTGAAGTAGCACTTGTGCTCAGTTTCTAATTTTCACCATCTATATCTAACTACCGTAAATCTATCATTAGCTTTTTAGATACACGTTGACATTTTAAACATTATTTGAACTTACACACAGATTTCTATTATGGTCTTGCCTTTGTGAATAAATTCACGCATTGAGACACACAAAGTGTGATGAAAGATACGTGTGTATCTCTGATAATATATTGAATGTAATAGCTCTATTTACTGTTCAATATTGTGGATAAGAATTTCAAAGACAAATTATTGCTGTTCTTATTGAAATACTGTTTGCAATGAATACCAGACTAGTGATAGATAAGTTGGACTATTCTAAAACCATCTTTATCTAGAGGATGTTTTTTGTTTGAGTACACCCATATTTGCTATTGCTACTCTAAGAATGCATTATGTTATTGATATTGCTATTCTTTGTAATTAGATATGATTTTGTTGAGAGAGTTAGGCAATTTGTTGTTACAAGAATGGTACTTTATGGTAGGATTAACCAGTTTCAGTTTTACTTGATTAATAATTTAATCTATTTCTAATTTGCATGTTTGCTAGGTATTATCACAATATTACATCAAACACGTTGTTGGTATTGGAGTCTATGGCTAAATATGATGTGAAGACATTGATATATTCTAGTACATGTGCAACATACGGGGAACCTGAAAAGATGCCCATTACAGAGGAAACGAAGCAGGTGGGAATCCAAGGATAGTTGAATTATGGGGGTTGGTTGAGAACATTTTATGTCTTTCATTGCATCCTGAATTGACTTTACTTTACTGCTCGAGGAGATTTGGTGTTAACATTGATGTTCTAATTCTATATATAGGTCCCAATAAATCCATATGGTAAGGCCAAAAAGATGGCAGAAGATATCATCCTGGATTTCTCTAAAAACTCAGACATGGCAATAATGATCCTGAGGTTTGTATTTTGGATTTACATATTTCTTCCCTTCTTTTTAAATAGCTTTTATATCTTATTCTAAGTACCCTTTGTTGCAAAAGTTGCAACTTAAACTGATTCTTACTGTATCTGAAATATATTGAAACCTTGCAAATGGGATTCCATGATCGTGTTATTGCTCCATTTAGTCAGTGCACATTCTCGGAAATTTTTATGGAGCTTTCGACATGTTCCTTTATATGCTGAAAACACACAAAAATATTTATTAGCTTTAGAAAACTTCCCACCTCATATTGTTTGGAGGATTGATACATATACAGTTTGAGGTTTAACTATGGATAAGTTAACGATATTTTAGAATTATCTGTGCTGGTATTCTTTATAAGTTTTCTTTGGGAAACCACCAGATACTTCAACGTGATTGGATCGGACCCTGATGGAAGATTAGGTGAGGCTCCTAGGCCTGAATTGCGAGAGCAAGGTCGAATATCAGGGGCCTGCTTTGATGCTGCTCGTGGTATTATACCTGGTTTAAAGGTATGCTGATACTGAAATTTTCATCTTTTTCTTATATGGCTGAAAAGCAATTCTCTATAGAAGGTCAGACTATGTTTGGATATATAATGATAAGTTGAATAGAATGGAATGAAACGGGCTTAAATGGATTAAAGTTTTCATTTCGTTGTTTAGATATCATAGAATGGATGAAAAAAGTAAGTTTGTCAAAAACTTATTATATATAACTTGCTCAAATGGTCTAGATGATTATGTCATAAACTTGTCTAGTAATATCAAATTAATTTCACGTAGTACTTGCAGTGTGTTCATTTGGTGCTGCCACTTTGCAGGTAAGAGGAACAGACTATAAGACGGCTGATGGAACTTGCATACGAGATTATATCGATGTAACTGACCTGGTTGATGCTCATGTGAAAGCTCTGGAAAAGGCACAAGCTGCTAAAGTCGGGATCTACAATGTTGGCACTGGAAAGGGTAAGTTAAACACTTGGATCATGAACATGCTTTAGGTGACATTTGGTTTGGAAAAACGTTTTTTGCTCTCAGTTTATTTCCTGTTTCTGAAGTATATGTAGGATAAAGTGAAAACAGAAAATGCAAAAAAGAGTAATAAAAAAAAAAAAATCTGTTTTGAAAATACTTTTTTTAAGACATAAAGTAAAAGCAGAAAACATATTCTGAAACCAAACCAAATGACCTTGTACGTTTGATTAGTATTAGTAACACATTTTTTAGTTGTCTGAAGATTGTTATGGGGGGGTTTATGATTACTAGGTAGTTCAGTGAAGGAGTTTGTGCAAGCTTGTAAAATGGCGACAGGGATGGACATTAAAGTGGAATTCCTTCCTCGTCGTCCTGGTGATTATGCTGAGGTTTACAGTGACCCAAGAAAGATCAAACGTGAACTGAATTGGAGTGCTAAGCACACTAATCTTCAACAGAGTTTGCAGGTTGCATGGAGATGGCAGAAATCTCATCATGATGGTTATGGGGTTTCAAATGAAATGCGTTGAATTACTTGGAATTCTAACATAGCAGAAGAGTAGATGAAACCCCAGCAGCATCCATGGCAGCTGCACTTCTATTTATATCTTAGAAAATAGGGGTTCATATATTTTTTGTTTCCTTCTTTTACTCCACAGGGATTTGGCATTCAGGAAGTTGTTTTTAGGGAGCATGTAGTCCATTCGTTACATGCATTGACCATATAATATGATTCAATAATATCATGCTGAGCCTCTATTATGGCTTTTCTCCATTAGCCTTACCAATCATTTCTATACTCTTTTATAGGATCACTTTTATTACTTCTCATACCAAGTAAACATTGTTCATACCAAGTTAACATTGTTGTATCAGAACACTCATGATGCCATGTATGTTTCTGAAGTGGTAGTAATTTTTTTAGATTGAAGGAATGTTTATCATGGACCATGTTTATTTATTAGATCCTTAAATTAGGATGGTTCCAACTAACTTGTTAAAATTAAATATATAGTAAAAAGAACGATTTATAATAAGTGTTGAACCTACAAATTCAGTTCCATTATTCTCACCCTCTCAATTAGATATTCTGGGTAAACTTTTTCACATGTTATTTTACAATCAGTTAGGTTCTTTAGTATAAAAGGAGTTACCAAACAAATTGGAATTATGATATATTGAAAACCCTTTCATTCTATCCAACCACATAAAATAATTTCATTTATGTTTTAATTAAATATTTTATTTTGAAACAGTTATCAATTGTGAGTAGGGTGATCCGACCAAGCTGAAATTAATAATCTGTTTATCATAATGTGGGTTAGCAGACTGAACTGCCACTTTTTAAAAAAAATAATTTTTTAGTTTTAATCTATTTATTTTATTGTAGTTATTGATATTATTTTTTGAACAATAAAAATAAAGAAAAAATTAATAAAATTAAATCAAATTTTAATATTATAATTAAAAAAATTTAATGTCTAACAAAATAAAAATAAATATCAATAATACATCACTAAATCAAATATGTATAAAAATATTAATGAAAATAAATTTTTATTTAAAATATTAATGAAAATAAATTTTTATTTAAAATATTGATCACCATCAATTTTAATTTCAAAAGAATAAAATTACTTTTTAAAAGTGTAAAAAAAAAATAATTTAATCTAAATTGGTAGATTAGACATATTTCATCTAAATAATGAGAGATTGGGGACAATACCTTCGAATTTGACACACTTTGGCATTGGTAGGTGTGAGAAAAAAAAGTGGGTATCATCAAATAATTTTTTTCATACCAGACCCACCAGATGATACTTTGCATTAGCAACATGATTATAAAAAAAAAAAACTTTTTTTTTTGTCTAAATCTTGTTTTTCTTTTTCTCTCTCTTAGGCTTTTTGTTCTAAATCCTAATTGATTTATTTATTTTATAATCTCATAAACTGAAAAAAGATATGATTTATAAGATAGTAGCTCTCACTATATTTTGTTCATATAAAATAAATCTTACAGGAAAAGATACATCTACAAATAAGCTTCATGTACAGATGATAAAAAATAAAACAAAAATATTTATGATTTTTTGAATGTTCATGTATTGATTAAATAACTTTAACTCTGATCACATAATTCTTTTTTTACGTAATTTGTTAGTAAAAAAAAAATACGTCATAACTGTATGACAATATACGACATGTGTATCTCTACAGATCCAGTTTATTCAAACAAAATATATATATATATATGAAATAACATTATATCATAAAATATAAAAAAAATTAAAATCAATTAATTTTGTGTTGTATATTGTGTTACAATTATGATTGTAAAAAAAAATACATAATTGTATGACAATTTAGAACATGTATATATCTCTACTTTCTCAATAATAATTGTAAGATCTAGTTTATTAAAAAATTTCAATATATACATACATAACTATATCATTATATATATGTATGTTTTTATTTGATATTAGTTTAGAATGTTGTGTGATTATACATGGAGGAAAGCGTTCTTGGACAGAAATAAAAACATGATTTATAATTTTTATAAAATTTTAAGACTTTGTATGCATTTTGAAAATTTTAAACTAATAATATATATATATATATATATATATATATTAGTATAGACGTCACTATTAATTACTAAAATAATGACATATTAAAAATCTTTTATGTGAATTCTTGGTTAACATCTCTCATTTTTCATATGATTTTATATGGAGTTATTTTTTTCTATATATATTTTTTTTTATGTATATGAGCAGTGTGCAGTCCATTACTTATTTTTGTAATTACTAACTAATGATATTATATGTTGAGTGGTTTCTCCATTTTCTTGTTTCATTGTCAATGTTTGTTTCTTAAACTGATATTATGGATGCTTATCGTCCTTGTGATTAATTCAATATGCTTGCATGCTTATAAGACTTTTGATTTTCTTACATGTTCTGCATTGTCTCTTTTGGTTTCAAATTTGTGGTCCATTATTTCCTTGTCTAATGTAACAACCATATTCTTAATCATACAATTCATTTATTTCAACACCTCTTTAATTACAATTTCATCTGTACGAATGCACTCCAATTTGCATTTTGAACAAGAGAGTGATTGGGAAGAAAAAAGAAAAGCTAGAGAGAAAAAAAAATATATGTGATGAGTAATGTAATAAGCAAAGAAAAGAGTTACTTAATATCACTTTAAGTCTATATCCTTCTGCATGTTGATCTATTAATATAAATTGTTTCAAATGATTAAGTGTTTAAAATGGTTAACATCGATCTCACTTTCTCCTTCCAACAAAATGACAATCAAACATTGATAATATTCTAGAATTTAATTAAAATATATATTCTCTCATTCAATCATGGTAGACTTTATGGAGCATGCCATTGATTGATCTGATATGATATGAACAAGTATTTTATTAGGATTTTACATGTACGGATCGACTATGACTTCTTGTTAATATCTAGCTAGCTACTCACCATCACTTTTTTTCCTTCTAGAAAATTACAAGAATATTCTTATTGCATTGTCTCATTAAACATATGATCCTATAATTATACCAAATTGATAGTGTAATTCATTTTTTAAATTATTACAAACAAAATTACAAAAATAAATATTTTTGAGATAAAGTTGTTAATAGTGTAGATAATATTAATTTAATTTATTAATTTGTCATTTATTTTATTTATTTTTTATTAAAGTTTTTAACCATTGACAAATTCAATTTAAATAAGATGTACAAAAAATTATACAGTCTTTTTTTAATCATCAATAAGGATTGAATAATAAGAACTACTGAGATGCTTCAACCCCTTATACATACCTATACATTACAACACACATCTTCTCATACCCCGTTCCACCACAAGGAAAGAGCCAAAATTAATCCAACACTTCATACCCAGTAAAAACACACTTCAAACATATCAAAGAACATTATAACAACAAACCTTAGCCACCTAAACCAACAACCAACCTATAACCCTATCCATCAAAATAAAGATATCTGTGAACCTAAATTGAAACAATCCATTTATATCAAATTCAAACAGACATTTTTTATAATATATAATATAAAAAAATTATATAGTGGGATGACAATTTTAATGTATTTTATTTAAATTGAAGTTTTTAATTATAATTTTTTTTCTTTCACGAATAATAATTAATATTTTTTAAAATAAAAATATGTATACTTAAAAAAATTATTTTATAAATAATATCAAAAAATTATTTATTTTTATTTAAGAAAATCATATATAAAGTTGAAGAATTAAAGTGAATTTTTTTCACAATAATTTTAAATAAATTTGGTTAAAAATGACTTGTGTGATAAATTAAAAATATTGACTATATTTTTAAATATGGTCAATGTTAAAAATATTTTGTTGTTTTTAAAAATTTAAATTATGTTAGTGAATTATATTTTAAGGTTGATACAATTATAAATAAATGGGATGTGGTTTATGTATAAATTTTTAGATTATATAATATAAATGTTAATGAAAGTATAGACTATATAACATGTAAAAGTAATAATATACATGTATTTATGCTAAAATTAATATATTAAAAAATAAAATAAATTATTAAAAAAATAAGATAATATTAAAATATTTTATGAAAATAATATTACAAAGAATGATTTTATGGTCTAAATGGAAAATTTTCTTTGCTTTGACCTTCATTGTGACATTAAAAATATTTATTTGGCTTGTTCTGAATTGTTTGATCAATTTCATTATGTAAAAGAGTTATAATTGATCTTTCCTACTCTTTACATCCCATGTGAAGATCAATTATAAAAAAAATTATTTTAAAAAATATTAATTATTTAAAATAAAATATTTAAATACATTTTTTATTTTAAAAAAATAATAATCATTTAATAAAATTTCAATTTGGAATGGTCTAAAAAAAAGACAACTTCAATTTAAATAAAATATATTAAAATTGTCAACCCGTACAATTTTTTTATATTTATTTAAATCTTAAGTTATTAATTTGGTTGATAATTTTAATTAAAAAATATATAAAAAATGTAAAATTAATAAATTTAATTAATGTTGTCTATATTAAAAAATTTGACTCAGAAATATTATTTTCATAATTATTTTTGCATTTTTTTATTTGTGTGTTTTCAAAATGGATTATCCCTTTGGTCAATTTTTCATACTTATAACAAACTTATATTTTGTTTGGTTAATTTGTCGACTATATGATATTGATCATTCTGTGCAAAATTTGTACTCATAGATTAATTTTTCATACTTATAACCAACTTACATTTTGTTTGGTTAATTTGTCGACTTTATTATGATATGATATTGATCATTCTGTGCATAATTTGCACTCATAGGTAATCTACACAAACCAAAGATTTATATTTCTTTCAAGAAAAAAATGTTAGTTGGAAAAACACAAACAAAAATATTTTCTCTTGAAACTTGAAACTAAAGATTTATCAGATAATTATATAAAAAAAAATTCTCAATTGATTTAGATATAAATATATATAATAAAAGATAATTTTATAATTAAATGATATGAAAAATATTAAAATAATAATATTGATGGTTGTAGTTTGGTTGTATAAAAAATAAGATTGTAAATGTATTATTATACTTTTAACAATTTTGGTGGAGAACAGTTTGGATCTTGGTTGAATTGAAATTACAGGAGAAGTTTTTGATTCTTGACTCAATTCGAATCGAGAAACAGTCTGAAAAGATTGAAGGAGAGAACCTATGTAGAAATTGTAACTGAAGTAAGGAGGGAGATCACCACCACTGCGAAAGCAAAAGAGGAAAAGAAAGAATAGATTTTCAAATTCTCAAAAACCCTTCATTCATTTCCATTAAAACTTCACCCCACATTTATTAAAAAAAATAATAACATGTCACATGCCAACAAGCTCATCAGTTGTTGTCAAATGGAAGTGCTAGAAAGAGACTTGTTAGTACATGGGGACTCTTTTTTCAAACTGTTCTTCATGTGTCACACTATCTGCACTCATGAGAACTTAGTGGTGAAATAGACGGATACAAACTCCCTCTGCTGGTGTAGGTATTAGAACACCTGAAACTTTCTCATCAGGAAGCATAACTTCCCACTTGAACTTGTTTATAAGAATGTGAATGAAATTGAGGACCACAAACCGCATGTAGTCTTTTCCAGGGCAAGATCTTGGTCCAGCTCCAAAGGGTATCCAAGTGTATGGAGCAGGAAGAATATTCCCTTCAAACCTTGAGGGATCAAAACTTTCAGGTTCAGGAAAGTACTTGGGATCCTTATTTGTCCCAACAATGGACCAAAAGATCTGTAAAAATGTTAAGAAGTTAGAGACAAATTAAATTTACAAGCTAACTTACATTTATCAATTAATATCTTACAGTCTCTAAACCATGGTACCTTCCACCCCTTTGGAATAGTAAAACCTTCATAGGTGATATCTGTTAAGACCTCTCTGAATACACCTGGTGCAGTTGGATGGAGTCTCATAGTCTCCTGTGCAACAGCCCATGTGTATTTCAGTTTCTGTATGCTGTCCCAGCCTAGTGCTGCACCAGATCCTTTGGATTTTGTCACATCAGCATGCTCTGATTCAAAATTAAAGAAAGTATGATATATAGTCTATCTTTGAAGAAGAAAAATTAAATATACTTCATTTTTTTTGCCTTACCTGTCACTGCCATGGTAAGTCAACATTATTTTGTTTAAGAATTTTGCATCTGAGTCCAAAAGGAAAATCCAAAAACACAAACTGTATCTTCCTGGCTTAAACCAATATTTTATACAGATAAACCGTATACTTATCTCAGACTACCTTAAAGCTGTCACCTAAAATATTTTATGCAGACAAAACTTAAATGCATTTTCTTAAGTATTTTTAACATTGTTAGTGACTTAAAATTAATGTTTCAGTTTGGTAATTTGTATAGGAAAAGGGTTGTGAAAGTTATAAAGGATGAAAGTTCAATTCAGAGTAGAGAATTGTACTAAAATTTTGATGTTGTGTATACATAATTAGTATCTTAAATTACCTGATACGATTTTTTGGTAGATATCAGGCCTCTGTCCAATGTGTTTGATCATGAAAGCCAGAGTAACAGCTATTGGCATGTAGCTGGAATTCATCAACCCCATGATGATGTTGCTTATTTCAAGTCTTGGCACATATTTTCCACCCTGCTCAGCACCAACTACGTGTGCTAGTAGATCATCCACAACTTGCCCCTTGGACAAAGCTTCAATCTTTTCTTTGATCAGAAATTGGATCTCTTTTCTTATAGCAGCTGAAGCCTTCAGCGCCCTACGGTATGCAGAGCCCGGAAAATTCACAGGAACAGAGTAGATCCCAAAAAACAAGTTCTCAAACTCACTGGCCAATTTTGGTTCATCAATGCCCAAGAAGAATTGACAAACCAGGGTGAGGGTAAAGGCCTTCACCAAAGGGTACACCTTCACTTCTGTTTTTCCTTCCCAGTGTGTCATGAAATGTTGATGCATGGTTGATCCAATCCTGTTCCCCATGTACCTTGCTATTCCCTCAGGTTTCAGAATCCCCAAGATCGTCACTGGAGCAGCAGATGCAGCTTCTTGTCTTGGTTTTGGCTTTGCTGCATGTGTTTGATCAGGAATATTGAAGAAGCTGCGCTGAGTCTTCATGTACCAAACTTTGACAAGCTTTGCCTCATTGGTGGAGAGAAATTTGTTTGCTGCAGGGCCATAAAGAACCACTGTTGGCTCTCCTAGAATATTTGTGTGGAAGATCTCTGAGGAGTACTTTTTGACCCTCTCTTGAATGAAATGTTGAGTCTTGATGAACAAAAACTGGTAGGTTTCACCCAGTAGGGGCCACCCTAAGGTACCAGGGGGCAAGGCTTTAGTGGGAACTGGTCTTCTTCTTTTCTGCAAAACATAGACAGATGCAATGAAGGTGATCACAGTAAGTAACAAAGATTGCATGAACATATCCATTTCAAGCTACAAATTCTTAGCATGCTACATGAGAGTCTTCAGCATACTTTTTATACTAGTCACAGAGGTAGTCCACAACTCTCTTCAAGTTTTATTGGGTTACTGATCCAATTTTTTAAAATCATATAAATTGAGGTAACTCTTTATTTATTAAGCTAAAAATTATAATTTTGAATACAGTATGCTTTTTTTAGTATATTTAGATTAAAGGGAGACTGAAGAAGAAAAAAAAGGAAAAAAAAACACTAAAAATGTGGTTGTTCAAATTGAGAGAAAGATTGAAAAGTAAAAAGAAATAAATAGAAGGGTGCTCATATATTATATATTTGAACACTAAAAACATATACTTTACATTTTAATAAATTAATATTTTATTCATTTTCATTTTATTTTTTAATTTCAAATATTATAAGCAGTTGTTAAATGTATTTTTTTTAAATTATTAAAAAAATAAAATAAAGTCAAATTTAGTATTTTATAAAATTAATTTAAATTGATAAATTTAATTTAAAGATCTAAAAACAACTCAGTTTATATTTGATTTAAATAAAGTTTTAAATCAATATTAAATAAATTGAACTTATAAAATGAATTAATAATAACAAATATATGTTTTGATTTTTGAATAATACAAAATTTGTATATGTTTAAAAATATATATAGAGTAGGTTGATAGTCAACATCTAGGTTTGTGCATGAGCATAAATCTATAAGTTTAAACAAATGTTATATTGTAACACGCCAGCTGTTATAAGTTAATTAAACATATAAATTATATATATAATTTCTTCACTCGTGTATTATATAGTGCATGTTTATAATATGTATTGAGAATATATACAATAAATAAATAACATCCTGGATTTTTTTAAAATTATTTGTTCCTTTGACTAAAAAAGTGATCATATATAGTAAGATTATAAATATAACGAAATTCAAGTCAGTGGTAATATATTATGAATATATATAACAAAATTTAAGAGTAAGTTAATTATTCAATTAAATATATAATAATTAATATTAATATATGACTAATTATAGATTAAATCTATTAAAGGTTATTATATGATTACAATGATAGACTCTTCTAATAATACTAGTATTAAGTTTGGATTTAGAAATTATCTTTTTCAATATATATTTTATCTAATAATTTTGTAAGTAATTTTTTACACATATTGTAAGATTTTTTTTTTTAAAATCAGTAGCTCTTATCACATGATAGTTTTATCTATTTAATTTAAAATGTATTATTAAAATTTATATATCTTATTAAATCTCTTAACTTAATACTTAAAGACATAACGTATAACTTTAATAGTTTTTTAAAAGCATCCTCTAAACTAAAAAAAACGATTCTTATATAAATTTTGTATACTATAAAATGGAAATATGAAAGTGTGAATATGTAATTAATTTTTTTTCCCATTAAAACACGAGTACACATAAAGACAACGGCTTATTAATAAAAAATGTTTTAAACAACATAAAACTATAGAATGAAAACAAACTCGAAAAAAAAATGAATAATAAACTTAGTGTGTTTTAAACATTTATGTAATCATAATAACTTCAACTATTTAAAATGAGTGATAATTATCCAGGTATACATGTCTACATACTTTTTATTTTTTATGGAAAGAAAGTTAAAAAGTTATATTTCCATGACTAAAATATGGAAACTTACTTTTTAACCCCACTATAATTTCTATTTTAATTATTTTTAAATTTAATACATTAAGACATCCTAATGTTAACTATACATAATTTTAAATAATCCAAAAATAACATTCGAGTATAATATTTTTTGAGAGAAGTAGTTCTTGATAATACAATATTATATAACACGAAACCGTAGTTCCCTTAGTATTTATTATATTTTACCTTTTCTATGTTTCTTATTATTTATAATTTTAATATAAAATGGATAAATTAATAATATCAACCTTTGCATGGAACTACCTGTTTCTAAGAGTATTATAAAAATAGGATTTGTAGTTTAAATAATCAAATAGAAAATTAAAAAAAATAAAATCGGATGTACTATTTTGAATATAATTTTTTCATCATCACTCATCTTATCGATAATATTTGTATATTATCTCTTCATTATTAATGTTGTGTCTATTTGTATTGTTTTCTATTCATTTGAATTATCATAAGAGTTAGATAATATTTTATTTTATGTCTATTTACAAAAATTCAAAAGTATGGGTTTCGAATTTGATTATATTATAAATTTTATTGAAAAATTAAATTTAAATTAAATTTAATTTTATAAATAATTTATAAGATGACGCTTATTTATAATTATATATATATATATATATTTTTTTATTTTTTATGTTTTTATTTTTAGTTGACGTGAGATTATAATAAATTTAACTTAAAATCAGAATTAGATAAGCAAGAGAATCAATACAAGATAATGATACAGTAATAAATACAATAATAAACATATATACAATGAGGGTCATAAAGGGTTAATATTACTACGCAATTCTTTTACTATTTCTTAATGTGAGTTTATAACTACCATTTAGTTAAAAAAAATGAGTGATGTATAGACGACTTTTATTTAAATAAAATTATTTAAATAATGATTATACTAATATTTTATTCGTAATTATGTTGTGTTTTTAAATTGAATTGTTAGTGAAGAAAGTCATACTAAATATATTTTCATTTATCTTATTCACATCACACTCCCTTCATATTTTTCATGTTTCCTGCTCTACAAAATTATGCAAGAAAAATCAGAACAAGAAAAAGATAATTTATAAGTTTATTTTAATTATTTTTCCTTATTCTTTGTTTATATTTTGTTATACATTTTATAGATTGAAAATAACTCTCACGAATGCTGTAATATTTACAAATATAAAAAGTCATGAATATCACTAAACAAAAATCTTTCTATTGTATAAATATTTCATCTCTATTAAACACTTACGATAGCAAATTATTCAAGAAATATTATAAGTATTTAGAAACATGAGAACTATATTCTACTCATTTTAATCAAAGTTATATGTGAGATACTTGATAGCATATTTTTAAATTGCATTAAACTAGAGTTTTGAATTGCCTTTTGAATGCTACCCATGTTCCACTTTGCTCCATTCAACACTCTAGTTTTTGTACATTGCTTCAGAATTGCTTTTTTTTTAGAATGAATTTTAATTTTCCAATTATATTTCAGAATTTTATTTCCAGAACACAAAAATCTATTCCAAATTTATTTTTAAAATATATTTTTTTAATTCTGAATTTTTAATTTCGAAATGAAGGAAAATTTTGAGATGGAAAGTCACAATTTGTAACTTACAGGAAGAATTTGTCTTGCTAAATCTAGGCCCTAACCATGTGGGTTATTGGGTTCGACCCGACCCAGACCAATCTGCAAAAAGGGTTTGTTGTTCAAGGGCATGTTTGTGGGGTTAAATAAAAAGAACGTTGGGACTGTGATTATGGCCTACTAAGAACGTTGGAACTGAGAAGTGATAAGCACTTGGTTTCGTTGAATCTGCACTAAAACCCTACGCACATATCGTGGTGCAAGTCCAATCGTCATAGCTGTAATGTCTACCCTCGAAATTGAAGCTCGAGAGTAAGTATCCTTCACTACATCTATACTTTCCTCCGTATTTCTATTTCGTTTGCGAATTCTTCAAATCGGCAAATTTAATTTTCTTCGTTTACTAAAATTTATGTTTCGATTTTGTTCATGGCTAATTGAAATTCGTTCATTGGTTCTCGCGCACTGTTTTTTTTTTAATTTGTGTTATTGTCAAATTTCGTTTGCCCTTCGCAGTGTCATCAAAATTGTGCTTCAGTTTTGCAAAGAAAATTCGTTGCATCAGACTTTTCAGACGTTGCAGAATGAATGCCAGGTTTCTCTGAACACTGTTGACAGCATTGAGACCTTTGTTGCTGACATTAATAGTGGGAGGTGGGATGCTATATTGCCTCAAGTTTCTCAACTCAAGCTTCCCAGGAATAAATTGGAGGATTTGTATGAGCAGGTATTTTGTGACACACTTTGGTTAATGACATATAACTACTGATTGTTTAGTGTATAACTGTATATTCGCTTTATCACAGTCTTCCAATGCTGGTTATGGACTTTTTTACGTCTTTAAGACCCTTCCATTATATGAACAGTATCAATTGGGTAATAAGATTAAAATGATGGGCTGAAAAATGTTGATATAGAGGTTGGTAAGGGTAAAAAACGTGATGTTGTTTACCTAGGAAGTGCTGGATATTGTTGCTAATCAATCTGCCTAACCTAACTATGTTTTTGGTCAATCTTAGCTAGTAGCAGCCACTGGCCAGGTGGATTTGTGATTTCGATTTGTTGATCATCGTCTAGTGACATTTGCTTTTTGTCCATTGCTCATTCACTAGATTTTAAGTGCATAATCATTTGGTTGTTTCCCTTGGACTTGAGGATATCTTTATTTAGATTGCCATTTTACTGGAAAGAAAAAATTTCGGGAGTTGTAATATTTTCTGTGCTATATTAGCAGTTTAATAATTTTTTAACCTCCTTTACTTTGGGGGGATAAATGGCCTGTTTTGGTGGAATCGATTTTTGATTAGAAATTAGGATTCATGTTGGAGTTATAAGGTTGGCTTGGTGGTAAGAAGTGAATGAAGGGAAGGGAAGGGAAGGTGGGATAGGTAAAGGGTTTAAATCCCCCTGCTAACAAAAAAACTGACATATTAACAACTAACATTTGCTGATAAAAAGAAAAGAAAATAAAAAGGAATTGATGTTGAAAGATTTGATTTCGGAAGAGTTGAGGTCAAAAAAATTGATTTGTAATTCTGCATTTGGGAATGATGTTTTAAGAGTGAGTTGAGAAGAATAGATGTTGTTAGATGAGAAAGTATAATCGCTTTTAAAGTGTAAATATAAATAATTTTTTATGCCTCACATCCAGATTCAATTATTGACAATGAAATAAGCTAAAAAAAAAATTCATTTATCTTTGAAAATGCTAGAAAGTTGTCAAATGAGGTTGGATACTTTAGGAATCTAATTTTTCCTCTCCACTGGGAAAGTGATGCTAACAAATCAAGCTAAAAAGAGAATTGAGCTGATAAAAATTAAGCAGTGTTCATATTTGTTATGGGCCAATTGCCCTCTAGGGGATGTGATATTCAGGAACTCTCATTCAGCACTGTTTGATATTTGTAAAATCTTGCCTTATACTGATCTGTATAACACTGTAATAATGGTATCTGTTCTAGTCAATATTTCAAAATTTAAAACATGGTTGCAGATTGTACTAGAAATGATTGAACTTCGAGAACTGGATACTGCTCGTGCAATTTTAAGGCAAACACAGGTGATGGGTGTAATGAAACAAGAGCAGCCTGAAAGATATTTGCGTCTTGAACATCTCCTAGTTAGAACTTATTTTGATCCAAATGAGGTTAGTACGTTATTCTTATTTTTATTTTTGCAATTTCATGTTGTCTAACTCAAGACACTTGTTTCTTATTTCGCTCTAAGCTATTTGTATCTGCAATTTGCTAGAGTTGTCATCATTCATCTTCAATTCTTATGTATATATAGCAGAAAATACATGTCAATAATAGACCATGCATTTGGAGACTTTACTCCAAATGAGGGCTAAGACAGTGCAATGGTTGCAATGAGGCAGTTATTGTTAGGACTATGGAAGTTATGTAACAGTAATTTTAAGAATGCAAAGTTACAAAACTGCCATGAGGCAATTGTTGTTTAGGAGTTAAAAAACAGGGAAACAGATCTGTGTTCTGTATTCTGAAGTTTTAGGGCAGGAAGTCTCTTCTAAGACATTCGTTGGAGCTTTATGTGGTGGATGAAGCCTTGGCTTTGTGTTTAATAAAGTCAGTGTTTAGTTTAGACAGTATTTTAATAAATAAATGAGCCTTATGCAGAAATTAGGAAGCCTTTGTATCCTTTTATTTTATTTTAGGGTATGGTTGGATGGAGGGCTTTAAACTTTTATGAAATACAAACTCCTGACATGGACAATGGACAGCATTAAATGAAGTTAAATATAGGTAAAATAGCAGAAGATCTAAAATAATAATCAATATTTGTATATTCGTGTGTGTATTCACTCTCCTATGATAATAACAAGTCAAGACATGCTGTCAGATTTTGTTTTCTAAAATTTATATTACTTTTTAAGTTTAGTTTTCTGAATGTTTAAAAAATATAGATACTTTTTTTTAATAATACTACTATATTAGGGTCCTTGAAATGTCCATTAATATGGAGGCGTTGGCTTAAGTGTTTAGTAATGGGTTGGCTCAAGCAGATAAAAGTAAAATGAGGAGTGCCTAACATGTGTTGTATTGGTGTTGGAATGTGTTTGATGCTCCAAAACTTAAAGCAATAGGAGTGTTCATTCTTCATAGCTTTGGATGGAAAGGAATGGAGGGTTAATTACTTAATTTTTTTATTTTAAATTTAGTGAGTTATGAAATGTGTTGAAAAAATGGATATCGGATGAATGGAAAGTTACATGATGATCTTTATTTTGTTCCTCTCATTTAAAAAGTTATCAAATGAGGATAATATCCACATAAAATGAAAAATTTCCCTTTCCATTAAGCTTTCAAACTCTTCCATTCCGAACAATCACTTAAATATATTTTAACTTCTACTAAAATTATTATGGCACAGAAGTCATATGAGACCTGGCAGTGGGTTAGCCTTATAGACCCAGGAGTTCTGTTTTTTTTTTATTATTATGGTTAATGTTGTTTAGTCGATGAAATATTTTTTGAAATACCCACATTTTAATTCCAATTAGAGGGGAGTGCTAGCTTAAAGTATGGGCATTTTAAAGAAAAGTAATGGAAACTATTGATTTTAGTTCTTGGGGACCAAACCTAAATTTGGAAATTTTTCAAGGACTAAAAAAACCATTTACCCTTATTTTATTATTATTTGTTTTTGGGAAAAAAGAGTATAATAATGACAACTTCAAAGCTTTATTTCTAGCCATATCCTTGTGTTTGTTTCTTTACCCAAGGGTTCATGATTTGTGTCCTATATGATAGGCTTATCAAGACTCAACAAAAGAGAAGCGACGTGCACAAATAGGCCAAGGTTTTTGTTTTTTTACTGTTGTAGTTGTTACCTTGAAGTTGTGATACTATTTTTTTGTTGTAATGAATATCTAATTTTTTATTTGAAATGAAACTTCATTTTTTTAGGATTTTACCTTAAGAACTTCTCTTTCCTTGCATTTTCAGCTCTTGCAGCAGAAGTTACTGTGGTGCCACCATCCCGATTGATGGCTTTAATTGGTCAGGCTTTGAAGTGGCAACAGCATCAAGGTATTTACTTTCATGGTTTTGAAAAATAAGATTCCTTGTCATGGTTATTAAAAATAAGATTCCTTGTCATGGTTATTAAAAATAAGATTCATTGTCATGGTGATCATCTGCTTATTGTTTTTCCTGTGTTTCTTAATGCAGTTCACTGTATGTTTCTAATTTGATTTCACTATTTTCCATTTCTTCTTTGAATTTTGTCTTGGTAACCAGTACAAAGTCTTACTTGGTCATTTCTACAACTTAAAATGCTGGATGAATTCAATTTTCAAATTTCATTTATACTGATGCTTGATTCATCTTTCATTTCTCTAATAATAAAATAAGCACAAAAGAAACTTGTTGGAAGGCCACTTGAATGGTGGTCACTCGTAGCTTGCCTTCTCTGTGGCCTATTTGGGCCACCTTCATTGTTGTCCAGCACCTTCTCTGTGTGTTAATTAGAGCCTATAATACTAGCTTATATTTGTCATTGCTAGAGATGATAAATGTTTAGTTCCCATGATATTTTTACATTTTGACTGAGCTATGCTTTCCTTTGGGTTCTCTCAGGGTTGCTTCCTCCAGGAACACAGTTTGATTTGTTTCGTGGAACAGCTGCTATGAAACAAGATGTGGATGACATGTATCCAACAGCTCTTTCTCACACGATAAAGGTATCTTATCCATATTTAAGGCATTGTTTCAGTTATGTTTTTATGGAGATGAGAAGTGAACAACACTGAAGGAGTCAGAGAAAACAAAAATGTAGATCCAACAGTGTATATGGTACAGAATGAAGCAAGTTTTCTTTCATAATCTAACCCTTCTATTTCATGCCTGCTTATGTGCTTGTTTAGTTTGGGACTAAAAGTCATGCAGAATGTGCTTGCTTTTCACCAGATGGGCAGTTTCTCGTGTCATGCTCAGTTGATGGGTTTATTGAGGTATGCATAATTTGAGTTTTTAAAGTTGCATTTTGAGCTGCTTTCTTCCTGTTTTTTTTTGGTCATATTTCTAGGTGTGGGATTACATAATTGGAGTTTTGAGCGTCCTTTCAGTTGCTTTTTCCCTGACTTTTTGGAATATTTCTAGGTTTGGGATTATATAAGTGGAAAGCTGAAGAAAGATCTTCAGTACCAGGCTGACGTGAGTGAGTTTTTATTTGATCAGTTTTACCTTCTAATTATAAAATGTCTTAGTATGTATAGTCAATGAATTTGGAAATGGATGTTTGGCCAAACTATTTCCTTCGTATGTATGATATACTTAGCCCCCAAGATTGCCTATCACTTACATTACTCTGGTAGAACCTTTGATCTTTGTGTAATTTTGGGTTTTCAAATTTGACCACCATCAAATTTAATCTTGGCTTTAACATGAAGTATACATTGTGGTATTTTAAATTTGTATGTGTAAATCCATGCTTATAAGTTATATTACATATTTTATTCATGCAATTGTTTTTTTCTTTCATTAAGCGATGTCTTGTTTTGCTGATCTGTCTCTTGCTCACTTTGTGCTCAATAAATATATCAAAACATCTCTGCTTGATTTATGTTTTCTAAGAATTTTAATACGATTATTAACATGAATGTGTTTAATATTCGCTAGCAATTTAGTTATACATATAATTTTAGCAGTCATTTCTGAAAGGAAATTTCTTAGTGTACCGTAAGTCTTTTCCTTAGACATTTTCTGATTCGATGAACTTGCAGGAAGTGTTCATGATGCATGATGATGCTGTGCTTTGTGTAGACTTTAGCAGAGATTCGGAAATGCTTGCATCTGGGTCTCAAGATGGAAAGATTAAAGTGAGTAATTCATGTTTGCATTTAAGGCTGCATGAGCTAACCTTTAGAAGAATTTCTTATATTTTTGATTTTGTATGTGTTTATGCGTGTGTGTATTCAAGCTGTGCACAGCTCTTCAATATTTCTGTGAAATGGAATTGAGCTACTGAACATAATTCATTTGGCAAATTTTAGGATTTATACCTATGGAGCGTGAGTGAGTAGTGAATAGGGTCAAATTGTGCAACTAGGTGAAAAAGGTCATGATTAAATAGGGATGTGGGATCTCGAAAATTCATATTTTTGCTGGTAACCTCGATTTATACTGTAAGGTAACTTGGGTATATTGGTATAAATTTGTGAACAAAACAATTAATAGTTACCTTTTAGCATGGCCTTGTTGGGATAAATCTTTCCATTAACAGTTAAAGGAGAAGAAAACTAGTTTATGCATAAGTTAAAAGCAACCTTTTGGAGACTAGCATTACTACAACAATGTTAATTGTATCTAAACACTATTAATGCCGTGATTTGTGTTTAAAACTGGCATGGCATGGTCCTATTTTGTCTTATCTTGTGGTTCCTTGAATATTTACTGATTTCCATGTGGATGTTGTAGTTCCTGTTTTTGGAAGTGTTTATGTTTTCAACTCAACTGTTAATATGTGAAACTTATAATTGTATATTTCACATTTCTTTTTAGGTCTGGCGTATTAGGACTGGCCAGTGCTTGCGGCGTCTTGAACGTGCTCATTCCCAAGGTGTCACAAGTGTTTCCTTCTCTCGTGATGGAAGCCAGTTATTAAGCACTTCATTTGACAGCACAGCAAGGTTTGTTCGTTTAGTTTTACTTATTTTATGTTGTCTTGTTAGAGATAACTGTTTACAGGCCATGAGTTGAACTGACTTAAATTTTAGGCTTGAGAGGTTCTTTTAAGTTGTTAACAAGGAGGGCATGAATGGCCAAATGATTAAAAGTTGGCATTAATTGGTAGATGATGCAAGCCTAAAATACAACTTAAAAATGCGGGGTTGACAATGTGGCCATTGGTGAAAAGCACGGTGGTTTCAATATGTTTTTCTTTCCAAATAAATGCTAAAATAAATATAATAGTCATGAATCAACTATCGTGAAAGGTTAAAATGGTAGCTGAAGGCACATGATTTCTTTATATCTAACTGGCAACAGTCACAACCAACTCTTTGTGCTTGAAGTGTAGACTAAGTAGAATTTAACTTTTACTTAAAAGAATTGGATACTAGGGATTAAATTCTAGACATCATAAAAGGCTCCAATGACGTGTCATGAACAGTAGAAGTTTAAGTTGTTGCTAGGTGAAAGCACTTGAATGGTTTTATATCCTACACTAATAGCATAATTATCAAGAACAATAACATAGTGTAGGAAATACAATTCCCCAAAAGTATCACAAAAGTTAAAGGAAACTATGATATAATGCAAGTTAAATACATGAAAATAACATAATTAAAGTCACATCATAATAAGCGTCATAACACGGGTTCCTCCGAAAATAGTACACTCAAGTAAAAACAATTGACACAAAACAAGAATAAATTGAGAACCTAGTGCTAGTGTATGCCCAGGAAGTTAGAAAATAAGCAGTTATCTCATAAGTTATAAACCAAACAAAATCAAATTTCCTCCTTTTCCCCAACATACAGTATGTTTGGATTTCAGTTCGGATGACTCAAACTTTAGTTAAAAACTAAACTCACATAATCATCATTGTCATAGTCATCAAGTGAGACATATCCTGTTGCCTGTATTTCCAATTCCTTAAGATCTCTTCTTCGTTCTTCATCCAAACAGTGAGTTAGATCTTGTAAGGGGAGTGTTGTTAGAGGTTGAAGGGATTGTAAATCAAATTACTCATTTTTGTGCTGCTCTTTAGCCCAACTCCTTGTTCAAATCTTAGTACTGCCATATAGTTTATATTTTTATATATTAACATTATAAAATGCTTTAATAAAATGTCAGCTACTGGTGAATGAAAAGATTCTTTTTTTGTGATGTAGGATCCACGGCCTCAAATCTGGAAAAATGTTGAAAGAGTTTCGTGGCCATACATCTTATGTAAATGATGCAATTTTTACAAATGATGGAAGTCGTGTTATTACTGCCTCAAGTGACTGTACGATCAAGGTCAGTTACTTGGCATATACTTGAAGTTCCGTGTGTATAGGGCATTCACAAGAGATGTATTTTTCCTCCTTGTTGTAGGTCTGGGATGTGAAGACTACAGACTGCATGCAAACTTTTAAGCCACCTCCTCCTTTAAGGGTGTGTCTTCAAAAATTTACTATTATGGGTTTTTTTCCATTCAATTTTCTGACAATTTTGTTCATTTGCCTAATTTCTGATTTCTTTGAACTGTTAGGGAGGTGATGCTTCGGTCAATTCTGTTCACATTTTCCCCAAGAATACTGATCACATTGTTGTTTGTAACAAAACATCATCTATATATATTATGACCCTTCAAGGACAGGTATACATAAAAGAGTGGATGACCGGACTCGTTCTGGCTTTAAAGAGCCTCTTTTTTAGCAGTGGAAATTATTTTATTTATACTTTAGTCCATTAGTGTAATATCAAAGATGTTGCACTGTCCTCCTTAATGAATGTGTTTGTTCTGACAAGGATGAGTATGTATCTAATTCTGCATATTCATGCTGCTGAATATAGGCATTGACTTAAATGTGGACTGGAGAAGCTTTGGGCTTCATTTCTTTTCATCTGTTTTTTGAAAAGGAAGTGTTGTGACAGCATGTTAGGATTTAACTGCAAGATATGAAACTTTAGTTCATCTCTATTCTGAGCATTATTTTCTGTCAATTGATAGGTTGTAAAGAGCTTCTCATCTGGAAAAAGAGAGGGTGGAGACTTTGTTGCAGCCTGTGTTTCACCTAAAGGGGAATGGATTTACTGTGTTGGTGAAGACAGGTATCCTGATTTATGTATAATATGACACAGCTCTTCATATATTCTGGTAGACAGACTTCAAGTACATTATGGAATTACATCATGTATGCTTTATGATGATATTTTCCCATATTTCTTAAGCACAACACAATAACATAACCTAATTTTGCAGTAACTTCTGGATGATGTTACCAAATTAGTAAATTCTTTCTTGAAATAATCTAACCCTCCAAACATTTTCCAAATATTGTTAAATTCTTAATGGAATGACAAATTGAATGCAGGAATATATACTGCTTCAGCTATCAATCTGGAAAATTGGAGCATCTAATGAAGGTAATTGGTCATAATTTCCATAAATATTTTTGTTGTTGCAATATTGCATGTGAAAGATGGTATAAGACTCAGTTGATAAATAGAATTAGATTGAACCAAATAAGGTGTATCAGATGATACTGCCTGAGTTTGTTATCAGACGCAAGTTTTAGTCTGTGTATACCAGATACAAATTCAAACAGTGCATATCAGACTATGCGAAAATAGACTGGATATTAGACTATGTGTATTTGCCACATTTATCTTGTTCAATCTTTCGTTAAAACAGGGATTTTGTGTACAATTTGCAAATACTAACTAGAACCAGAATTGGCGCGCTTTTCATGCTGGTTTTTTATGCATTACTCATTTCTTCAGATAATACGTTATGCATTCTCTGTTGATCAAACCCTCTGTCTGTGTTTGGTTAAAGGGGATTTTATTTTCCCGTATTTTGTTCCCATGCAGTATGCTTCTTTTCTACCGAGGCTGTTATCTTAAGAAATAATTTGTTTAATGATATAATGAAATTCTCGGTGGCTGATGGCAGGTCCATGAGAAGGAAGTTATAGGTGTCACTCACCATCCCCATAGAAATCTTGTTGCAACTTTTAGCGAAGACTGCACCATGAAGTTGTGGAAGCCTTGAAGAAGACTTTGGGGCTATTTCTATGTTGTTAACACAAATGAACATCTTTGTTATTTCTGCAATGTATATAGTATTCAGGAGTTTAATTTTAATCTATTGTTAGTAAAATTAATTTATATTATTGACCAATGATGTGTTAGTTGAAAGCCGGTGCTGCGTTGCGGGTTATTGACTCATTGAAAATTCAAAATATCTATTTGCATTTTTTATTTTATTTTTAAATCCATCCTTTTATTGACGTTATATTGTGAATATATTTTTCATGCACCATATAAAAGCAAAAAAAATGACATTTTATTTTATTTTTTAGTAACGTATATGGGATGCGGTCCTTGGAACTGAATGAATACTTGTATTGATTTACATGAAGCATGGAAGTATATGTTGTATATGTATGAGCTGAATAATACTGAGTACGTTGTATTGATGGCTACTGAATAATGAATAGGCATTCCACTAAGACTATTATTAGATTCCTGAAAGGATTGGATCTGAACAAATAAATTAATATACACTATGTAATTGACACGGTCAAGACTTACTCCCTTTTACTTTGACTGATGTGTATATATACTTAAATAAATATTTGCTCCTTAATATACAATCAATTTTTTATTCGAATACGTAATAATTGTTTTTTTATTAAATCAGATACTTAATAAATTAAATGTTTTTAAACTAATACTAAATTTGGTTTAAGTACTGAAATAGTTTTTAATTTTTTTATTATAATATATGATGATGTATGGTGCATAATAAAACAGACACAAATTATAAAAGACCCTTACACTAAAATAACTAATTATATATCCAATTTAAAGAAAAAATGTTTAAGTACTCAATAAAAACCTATGTAGCACAAACACGAACACTTATGTAGCACAAACACGGACATTGATATGATACGGAAATACGTATAATCTATAAAATGTAGGACAGAGTACACGAATCTATATATTATAAAATTATGAATTATATAAATTGACAATAAAGATTTATGTACATTAAATATGTTTTTTTTAACAGAAAGATGTTTTTCATGTCTGATTCAAAAGGATTTGTTCCTTATTTTTATAATCCTAATAAAAATTTATACCATAAGTTTGAGTTTTTAGAAGATTAATGTATTTCTTCTTTTTAAAATTGTGTTAAACCCGTGTTAGAATTATCAGAAATTTAACAAATATTTTTTTAATTGGACACTTCACCAATGAGTGTCGTACGAGTGTCGGTGTCCAATACGTGTATCCGACACGAACACGTCATTTAAGATGAATGTCCGAACTTCATAGATAAAAACAAACATACACAAATATAAGTATATATATATATATTTAAATAATGTGGTTTTTTTTCTTGTCAAATGTTTCAATTTGTCAGCAGTAAAATATATACGTTTTTTTTATATAATTAAACTCACAATAAAGAAGCTATTTTAAATATATGAATTATATATAAATATAATTACCATAAGTAAATATTTTTTTAATTTTTTATAATTAAATTTATAATGAACAATTTAAGTTTTTATTTAAAATTATTGTAGTTATTAATAATTAATTTTAGAATTATTGAAATCGTATTTAAAAATAGAGACAAGAGATAGTAGATTGAATGCAGTACGTGGTTGAAATAATTGATTTTTTTTACTATAGTTATAGGATTGGTATGTGAAGTGTAGTTCCATAGAAAATAAGAGACAATATTGAGAATGATCAATTAAAAGATTGAAGAAAAGTGTATGTTATAGATTATGTTTTACTTTCTTAAAACAACTTGCACCCTTTTTAAGTGTTCCATGAAATCAAGTAAAATGAAGAATATAATGAAGAAGATAATAATTCAGATTGTTTTGAAATTTTAATTGGAAGGATAAATTATTTTTCTCTCTTTCAAAGACCAATGAAAAAACAAAAAATTAGACGCACAGAATGGGGTAGAATATGTACTATATATGCTGAAGATTTCGTTCAACGCCTACTGATAAAAGAGTGCATAATGTGCATTGAAGACTTGAAATCCTACTTCTGGTGTAAAACCATTTCAACACAAAAAAAAAAAAACTTGTTTTATTATGTTCTCTAGAGGGATTTATTGTCCACAAGTTTGATTATGACACTGGACTTCACTTGCATCATATATTGCATGATCCAACAAAGTGAAGAAACCTGTAGATGAAATAAGTCTTGAGATGTTGGTAGTTTACGTATGCACAATAAGAGTCTTCATTTAATTGTTTACATACTAACAATAAGAGTACCACCATATCATCCACATATTCTTACTGATTTGATTAATGAAGACCATTTTCATTAATCTTTGGTACAATGAATTAGTGTTCTCGAGGTCAAAATGTACAATTTTGTAATAGTAGTTTGTGAAATCATGATGAAAGACAAATTTTTCTTGTCTCATTTAGATCTATTTGTATTCTCAGTACATGTTTAGAATGTTCAAAATTTTGTATCTTAGATATGTGTTTACAAGTTTTTCTATGTTGGAAAACATGCATGCATTTTTGGGACATGATTTGTTAAGATCGGTGTAATCTATGCATTATTTTTCTTCTTGACCAAGAAGATGTTACCAACCACATGCTCTAATGGACTTCTTAAATGAAATATGTGCCTATAAGCTTGTTGGCTTCTAGCATGGTTCTTAGTTTTCTTTCTTCACTTAACTTTCTTTTCTATTATGATATTGGCCTCACTTTCTTACGAACTAAGAACTTATGACAAATGATGTTTGAATAAATACTAGGAAAATCCACCCAATTCATGTAAAAAGGTGAGAGTTGTCTAAGAACGCTCTGGATAAGAGTTTTTTTTACTGTAATCTAATAACAAAGTTTTGAACTTATTAAACCACTCTTCAACTTCTAATGTGAAAAGGGTTTTCTCTTTGATGAGTTTATGTGTTTTGATATTATGATTTATTAAACATGACTGCCACTCAATTATGAACCATCAATATTCAATTTCATTTTGTGAACTCAACGTAGAAATGGATTAAAACAACTTTGAAGCAATTAAAATTTAGATTAAATCAAGTTTAAGCACTAGAAATCAAACACAAACAATTCAATCAGTAAAAATGTTTAAAAACCATGGATTCATGACTAGAATGATACAATCAGAATTAAAAAATAATGAAATAAATTCAAGAACAACAAAATTCAAAAGATGTAAGACGATAAGCCACATTTCTCAAGAGAAAGATAAGTGCACATAGAATCTTCAATCTTCTATTTCTATTCATGAGTTTTGCTACAAATGAAATGATACATGCATATATAAACTAGATATACAATATGAAAATTTTAGGACTTACTTCTTTAGTTATTGTTTTCAATTTTTAATAGGCTTAAATAACTTTGTTATATCTTTTGAGCTAGATTCACCAAAGAGATCTAGACCAATAAGCTTTGAGTCAACAACCTATGTAAAAGACTATAACATCCCTTCTATTCAAAACTTTAAGATAATGAGTTGGTGAGTATTTTTCTTTATTTGTACTTACCTTTTTTATTTTCACTCAATATAAAATTTAGACACACACTTAAATTCTTAACACTCCTTTAAATGTTGTTATTGTTAGAGATATCACATTAACTAAGAATAATATAAAATTATAATATATAAATAGGATGCAATACTCACCTTACAAGCCAATTTTGTAAGGTTGAGTTAAGCATCAACTTGCTTATTAAGATGGTATCAAGAGTTGATGATGTTTCAAGCAAGTGTGTACCCATTATGATAAGTGACGGTAGAAATAAGGCTCATTAGTGAGATATGTTGGTGGTTAAAAATACATAGCACATGTCTCATTGTTGCTGAGTCTTCTCTATGATTCCTCTCTTAAAAATGGTATTAGAGTCATGTAGAACTTATTCTAGTCAAATTCTTTAGGAGTTATTATGTCATTATTATCAAACTCTTATTAAACCACTCATAAATATTTAATCTTTGGTATGTTGCGATAATGTTTAAGATTGAAATGCACAACCTTATAGTAGTCTTTTGCAAAATCCATGACAAAGACATTTTTCTTATTTGATTGATGGATTTAAATTTATTTTTTTTTTATCAGCAAAGAGATTTAAATCTATTTAAGGATTTAAATCTATTTATATTTCAAGTACGTGTCCAGAATGCTGAAAGATTTTTTATCCTAGATATGTGTTTACAACTTTGTCTATGTTGAAGAGTAGGTATACATCCTTAAAACATACTTTATTAAAGTTGGTGTAACGTGTGTACATTATTTTTCCTTCTTGACCAAGACAATGTTACTATAGCCAGATGGTGTACAAGAGTCCTTAAATGAAGTACACGCCTAAAAGTTTGTTGACTTTCTTCAGTTAACTTTTTGTTTCTTTCATGATATCGGTCTCAACTAAAAAGCTTATGACAAACCTAAAAATCTAGTATCATTGGTCACTTAGATCTGATACCTATTCAATTAACTGAAAGCACTAACTCTTCTTTTAAGGTTTATACGAAATTTAATCTAACCAATTAATATTTCAATTGATAAAATTAGACTTAATTAAATTTATTTTAAGTACTCCATTAATATGAATATTTTCAATTATATTATTATTAAAAAAATCATTTTTATTCAAATTTTATTTTATTTTCCTTTAAATATAGGTTTGAATTTTTGTTCACAATGAGACTGAGTGACAATTAATTCTCATTTCAAACTCACTTCATCATTTTCAAAAGCAAGTTTATGGTGATTTGGAAAAGATTAGAGAAGAAAGAAGTAAATTGAACCACAAATTAGAAACATAAAGACAGAAATCACGATCATAACACTTCTTTAACTATAAAATAAAACTACAATACACTTAAACAAAAATAAAAAAATATCTTAAACCTTCAGTAGAATAGAAATGTTTAACATTGATTTAGTAAAAAATAACCAATATATTTAAAATTTAATTAAACCATAACAAAGATAGCTGAGTCAATCTATACCAGAAACAACAAATACAATTGATTAAGGGACAATGATCCACTGACAACCCAATTTTTTATATAATTACATTAACTCTCAATACTATTATTTTAATATATTTTTATATTATTTAATTACAATTTTATTCTTTATCATATATTTATTTTTAAATCTATCCCATCAACTTGTATAAGAATGGTATTGTATAAAATTTTAAGAATTGTCAAAGTGTCATATTTTCCCGTTGAGTATCACTTTCGGTAAACAAACCATTTAATACGCTCATGCATTATTCCCCACCTTCGACCATACGTCGAGGCAAAAAAAAATTACATGAAATGGAGGAAACTCTCCATTTCTTTTTATCTTTCTTATTGTATAAAAGTTAATGTAAAAATAGCATTTTTTTTAGAAGGATTTGTAATTAAAGAGAAAAACGAAGCATGCTTGCATGTGTGCTGCAGCTGCATTTGGAGCATTATAAATACATGTCTGAGTAAGAGTTGAAGATCATAAACCAAAGGAGCAAAGTATGGCTTTGTCTTCTGAATTACTTGTTCATTTTGGCTTATTACTCATCCTCCTCCACCTTCACCTACACCACCTCTTCATTGGTGTATCAGCAGCCACTTTAAGCATCACCACAGACACAGAAGCCTTGATCTCATTCA